>OKTZ01000164.1_pt1 | contig 27812 bp, 19 predicted proteins | sample 1606711 | NCBI WGS metagenome assembly OKTZ01 (sample SAMEA3882535, study PRJEB24775) | human gut metagenome | biome: human-associated habitat; feature: intestine environment; material: feces | place: Netherlands | collected 2009/2010 | reverse complement strand
CATAAGCAGCGTATGTGGACTGCTTAACGTAGCGTTGCTTGTCACTTTTCCAAGCCAACGCAATTTCTCTAATTGTTTTTGTTGTCATTTTAATCCTTAATTTAAAAGGTGTACATATATAATTAGAGAAAAAAGAACTCTGATGTCCCAAATCTCAGATTCCCTGAGTTTGAAGGGGAGTGGAAAGAGAGTACCATTGGAGAAATGTTTGATTTGTATTCTGGCAACACCCCAAGCCGACTTAACAAAGAGCATTTCAAAGGGACTGTTAATTGGATTTCAAGTGGTGAGTTGAAAGAACATTATATATACTCTTCCAAAGAACAAATATCGGAGGAAGCAGCCAAAAGTCTAAAGCTGCTACCTGTGGGTACTTTTGTTATCGCAATTTATGGTTTGGAAGCTGATGGTGTAAGAGGGACAGGCTCAATAACACAAGAACCTTCAACAATTAGCCAAGCATGTATGTCTTTCATCCCAAAAGGAGTGATTGAAAATGAGTTTCTATATTCGTGGTACAAGAAACATGGTAATGTGATTGGCATTAGATACGCACAAGGTACAAAGCAACAAAATCTTAGTTATGACATCTTGGAGAAATTCAGAATTGCATATCCAAATACCAAAGAACAAGAAGAACTGAATAAGTTTATTTCTCTTCTTGACGAGCGCATTGCGACCCAAAACAAAATCATTGAGGATTTGAAGAAGCTAAAGTGCGCAATTATTGAAAAGCATTATCGCCAAGCTAAATTACACAAGTACACAATCTGTGATTTGGGAGTACCTTTTAGCGTAGGAAGTCTGTCCAAAGAGGATTTATCTGAAGAAGGATATGAATGTATTCTTTACGGAGAACTTTTCACAACGTATGGCTGCGTGATAAACGAAGTAAAAAGTCATACGAATAAGATTGCTAATACGACATTAAGTCAGAAAGGGGATTTGTTGTTTCCATCTTCTACAACAGTAGATGCTGTATCTCTAATATCTCCATCGGTCATAGACATACCTAATGTGATATTGGGAGGAGACATGTTTGGCATTCACATTGATAAAAAGTTCAATGCTTACTATCTCAGTTATTACATAAACCTAATTGCTCGTAAGAAGTTGGCGATATATGCCAAAGGCAGTACTATCATTCATTTGCATTACAAAGACATTGCAAAAGCTCAACTCTTATTGCCAGACTTGTGTGAACAGGATAAAATTGCAAAATGTATGATGGCAGAAGATGCAAAAATCAAAGTTGAGGAGCAACTCTTGACCATATTAGAAAAGCAGAAGCAGTATCTGCTTCGCCAAATGTTCATATAAACATCTGGCGAAGCAAGTATTGCTTCTGCTTTTCATAATGTTCCAACAATCTTTTGCTTACTAAAAGTTTTGCTTCATAAGTTTTCAGTAAATTAACTATAGCTTTTTGTGTTTCTAAATCAGGAAGATAGACATAACAAGAAGAAAGGTTGTTTGCTGTTATTGAAAACACTTTTGTCCCCTGTGCCAATCGCTTGATTTGATTATGGAAATAACGAGAATTAAATGCAAAACCTTTGAAGCCTACAACTGTCCTGTTCTTTATATCACGACCATGAATAGTATGTAATCCACAGATTGTATCACCTTCAATAGTATCAACAAATTCTACGGATTTAGCTATTTCGCCAGTATCTTCTGAAGCATCAGCAAAAGCAACATCTCCAACTTGGCATAATACATATTGCTTAGGTACTGCTTCATTTTTAATCATCGGTAAAGAGGCAGAGTTAATTCCACGTGTCTGAAAACTATGTATTAAACCATAATGTAGATTCCTAATTGCACCTTCTTTATAACCCAGGTGCTCCCATGATAGCGAATTGGTAGGGAAGAATTGCATAAATGAACGTAAATATGTCTTTTCCCACAAAGGATTATCTAATAAATTGTCCTCCAGTCCCTTGATTAAGGACTGCAATTTGTCAATGATTTTGTTTTGGGTCGCGATGCGTTCATTTATCGCATCGAAAAGTCGTGCAATTTTACTCTGTTCGTTTGCATTAGGCAGCAACACCTTCGTCTTTCTTACAGATTTCAAAGAAAGATTTTTGATAGTCGTACCAGTAAGCTCTGATGTAAAATAAAACTGGCACTTAGGCATCATCAGGTAATAGAAAATGTAATTTCTATTTATATTGGAAGATACGTTAATATAGCAAGCGCTCTTACCTAACATAATAGGCTCATTTTTATACAAAGCGACATTTCCGATAGTTCCATTGATAGATAGAAGTATTGAATAAGAATTTAAGGCAGATGCATTATTTCTTAAAGCCTCTTCCGCTGTTACTTTTTGTGTTGTTGCTGTGATTGTAATTCCATATTCGGATATGTTATTGCCATTTACAAAATAGAATGTACCATTATCATCATATATAGGAGTGGCATGAATACCATCTCCTATTTCTGCTGTTATGTCCTCTAATTTATATTCTTCCCACTCCCCCTGAAACTCAGGAAATCTGAGATTTGGGACATTAAGTTTATTATGTTCGTTATTTATTGTCATTGTCATTTTTAATCCTTAATTTTAATTCACCAATATGGCTCTGTTACATACCAGTTTACATGGTAGTTACATGCCTGTTACATTGTTTTATTTGTCTACCAAGTTGGTAGACAAATTCTGCTAGTCTGGCATTGGGGTTGTTACATTATCCACCTTTTGTAATTTTGTACCAGATTGGTACAAAAAATCAATTTGTGAAGAATAGAACAAATACCATTTGCGTATTTTATTGAGATTTGAGCATTTCATTACCCTTTTTTGAAATCCTTAGTCTCCTTTATATCAGAAAGTGTTGCTTCAATATCTTCAATTGTAGGCAACTGGCTCTGTATGTTTTCAGGCATGAGCTTAGATAACTGATATTCGGAGATGCCTATTGGCTGATTGGTTGATTCAAGGGCATATTGAGCCATCACATTGTTCTTGGTCTTGCAGATAAGCAAACCTATCGTAGGGTTGTCTGTAGGCTTCTTTTTTATATGATTGACTGCACTCACATATACGCCCAACTGTCCCAGATGTTCTGCTTTGAATTTCGTAATCTTCAGTTCGACGACTACATAGCAGCGCAGTTCCAAATGATAGAAAAGCAAATCGGGATATACGGTATCTTCGCCAATTTGTAGTGGGACTTGACTCCCGACAAAAGCAAAGCCCGTACCCAATTCAAGCAAGAAGCGTGTGACATTTTGAGTAAGTCCCTGTTCCAATTCTCGCTCTCTGTATTCACCATCAAGTGTGAGGAAATCGAAATTATAAGGGTCTTTCAATGTTTGAGCAGCTAATTCGCTTTGTGGATTAGCCAACAATCTATTGAAATTGTTTACTGCCTTTCCCTGTCGCTCATACAGATTGGTATCAAGATAATTGAGCAGAACAGCACGGCTCCAACCATTTTCTACTGTCTTTTGCAGATAGAACACGGCATGGTCAACATCCTTGCATTGCGATATGATATACAGATGATGCCCCCAAGGAACGGAGAAAAATACATCCTCGCTTATTTGTGCAACAGGTTGTTGCATATTTACATCGTCTAATTGGGCAACAACTTGTTGCCCAATTGTAAGTTGCTCATTATAAAACTGATACCATTGTCTGATATACTTCAAGTTTCTGTATGAAAGCCCTTTCATATCTGGAAACTCCGCCATAAGTTCACGGCTCAATTCTTTGAGCCAGCCATCGCCCCAAGATGCAGATTTCTGCTTTTCGCAAATATCTGCACCCATACGCCAATAAAGGCGAAGCAATTCTGTATTCACCTTTATTGCCGCCTTTATTTGTGCGCTGCGTATATCTTTTTTCAACTGCGAGACCCAACTTTTGAATTCGCTATTGCTTGCCAATGTCATATTTGCCATATTCTATACCTTTACAAATCTGCCACAACTTGTGGAAAGTTTACTCTACCAATCCCAACTCTTTCAGATAGCCCTCAATCTCCTTGTCAAGGTCAGCACGTTTTGCCTCCAGGTCCTTGATTTCCTTCATGACAGCATGAATGTCGATAGGTTCTTCTTCCTCGAACGTATCCACATAGCGAGGAATGTTGAGGTTGTAGTCGTTCTCAGCCACTTCTTGCAGTGTGGCGAGATGGCTATACTTTTCTATCTCCTTGCGCTCACGATAGGTATCAACAATCTTCTTGATATGCTGCGGACGGAGCTTGTTCTGGGTCTTGACCTTTTCAAACTCCTTGCTGGCATCAATGAACAGAATGTTGTCATCCTCCTTACGGCATTTCTTGAACACCAAGATACAAGTAGGGATGCTTGTGCCATAGAATATATTGGCAGGAAGACCGATAATGGCATCCACATAGTTCTTCTTCTCGATGAGGAAACGGCGGATAACGCCCTCGGCATTGCCACGGAACAACACACCATGAGGAGCAACACAAGCCATTATGCCACCCTCATTGAGGTGGTAAATCATGTGGAGAATAAAGGCATAGTCGGCTGTCTTGCGTGGTGCCAAGCGTCCTGCCTTGCTGAAACGGTCATCGTTGTTGAACTTATCGGCTGCACTCCATTCGGCAGAGAAAGGAGGATTTGCTACCACAGCGTCAAACTGAGTATCGCCAAAAGCATCAGCCTCCAAAGTATCGCCATTCTCTATGCGAAAGTTACTAAATTTTATGCCATGAAGAAGCATATTCATACGAGCCAAGTTGTAGGTCGTAGGGTTCTTCTCCTGTCCGAAAATCTCGTTTGCATGACCGATGCTTGCTGCACGGAGCAACAGTGAACCACTACCACAAGTAGGGTCATAGACATTGCGCAGACGAGCATGACCGATGGTTACGATCTCAGCCAAGATACGGCTCACTTCCTGAGGAGTGTAGAACTCACCAGCTTTCTTGCCAGCACCAGCGGCAAACTGGCTAATCATATACTCGTAGGCATCACCGAGAATATCAATCTCTTGCGATGCTTCCACACCAAAGTCTATGTCATCAAGGGCAAGAAGGACATTGCTTACCAAAGTGTTCTTGTCATCGGCAGTCTTACCCAACTTGGGTGAAGCAAGGTCAATGTCAGAGAATAGACCTCCAAAGTCTTCTTCGCTGTCCTGCCCGAGGGTACTGTCCTCAATACGCTTCAATGAGCGTTCGAGCATCGGCAGAATATTCTCCTTTCTCTTAATACTCTCAATGACTGACGAGAACAGGAAGTTGGGTTCAATGAAGTAGCCGATGTTCTCCAGACATTCGGTCTTGACAACCTCCTGAAGTTCTTCTATATCTTCGTCTTTCTCCATTGCCCACAGTTCTTTAAACGTGACTTCATCATCCACCAATGCGTCATTGGCGTGTTGCTCTATCTTCTCCGACAAATACTTATAAAAGATAAAGCCAAGGGTGAAATACATGAAATCACTGGCTGACATATTGCCACGCAGCTTATTTGCGACTTCCCAAAGTTGGTCACGGAGTTTCTGTTGTAATTCTTCGCTCATATCGTTATTTTCTTTTTTCTATTATTAAAATATCTCCCAATGCTACTTTGTAAGACTGGGATTTTGTTATGTTGTCAAATGGATATTCAGACTTGCTGTATTTATGCGCAACATCAATGATGCAGTTCCACGATGAAAAATTAGGTGCTTCTTCACTTGGGTCTAAGCACAGAATTTTTGTTATTGCATCTTCTTCATTGTTCGTTTCATAACCAACTGCAAGCATTGCATGCCCACCATCAGGAAAATCGGTTGATATAATAACAGGCATTTCTTCATCAAGAGTATCGGCTATTATATCTATAATGTCTTTGGTATCTTGCCGACACTTTCGTGTTGCAATAATTCCAAAGTCATGTTCGTTGATTTCTTTTGTAAGTGTTGAAAAGTAATATCCGTTCCTTACCAAGCCTTGTTCTTCAAGGAAATGACTTAAAAATTTACCTTTCTGAGTCCGTCTATCTGGCTTGTTGTAAATATTCAAGTCATCCTCTGTTACTACGCCAAGGCACAGCAATGCCATCGCCAAAGAATAGACAGAGCAAGCTCCATCCATATCCCCTTGACGCTTATGTAACTTTACATATTTTCCATTAGCATCCTTTGCAAGGACACCTTTGGAATTTAGCTTTATAGAATTTATTATTTTTATCGAACTCATTATCTTATTCCCAACTAAATATTCTAATTATCGAACGCAATTTATCGAGTATTCTTGTCAATGCCTTGCGTTTTTTTATCAGTCCCAAGTGTTTCTCTTTCAACGCCTCTTGTATGATTTCAGGCTGTTCCTTTTGCAAGTAGTCATATTCAGAGAGGTAGTGATTGAGCACGGATACATCCAAATCCTCTTCCTTGGCAAGTGTATTTACGGCATTGTTGCGCTCGGTGACGATGTAGTTGTTCAACCGTTCTTCAAGGTCGCTTGTACCATCAGCCTTTTGTTTGCGAGCCATAAAGTTGTCACGATCATCATCCACATTCTTCTGGATAAATCCGTCAATGAGTTTTGCCTTGCTGCGAAGTTCGGCATCCTTAATCATTGTATCGATGATGTGCTTACGCTTCTCTGAATAGTCCTCACTGTATGGATTAAGGTCTGCAATCAACTCCAATATATAGGCAACATTGATGATGTCGCTATGCAGAAGTTCCAAGCAGAAATCTATATCTCCCATGCCTGTAGCTGCTTCTTGTTGAGGGTCTGGTTCGCCAGCTATGTCTAGATTGTCCTCTGGTACCTGACATGTCGTTGGCTGCTCTTTGTTTTGCACAGCAAACGAATCGTATATATCAAGATACTTGCTGCGGAAGTCCATAAACTGTTGTTCTGTCATTCCGAGGTCGGGAGCATCCTCCTCAAACTCGTCATAGACCTGTATTTCAGCATGCTTCTTGATGATGTCACGAAAAGCGAGGATAAACTGCTTCTTGTCGTTCTCACTCTGCAAATAGTCCACATAATGAGGTTCGGGATAATGCTCCAAGAAGTATTCTGTCAATTTCTGATAGTTCTTCTTGACATCATCAAATGGTGGACGTACGATGTCTTCAAGATTATTGCTGTTGCTGAAAAGTTTGATGGACTCGTCCACCTTGCTTTTCAAGTCACGGAAGCAAACCACTTTACCGAAACGCTTCTTCTCGTTCAACACACGGTTGGTACGACTGAACGCTTGTAACAAGCCATGGTATTCCATGTTTTTGTCAACATAGAGAGTGTTGAGCTTCTTGCTGTCGAAGCCAGTAAGGAACATACCGACAACCAAGCAGAGGTCAAGAGGCTTCATGTCTGCCTTTTTTTTCTTCATGCGAAGGTTGATGTCATCGTAATATGCACGGAAGTTTTCTGTAGTGAAACTCGTTCCATACATCTTATTATAATCATCCATAATGGCTTGCAGCTCGTCTGCCTCGCCTGTACTTTCGCTTGCAAAACCGCCAGTGTTCATACCGGTCTGCTCATCATCTTGACTACTGTTGGCAGCGTATGTGAAAACAGCTCCAATCCTTATCTTCGGATTGAGGCTCTTGAATATATTGTAGTAACGGATAAGCATCGGCACAGACTGCACGGCAAACAATGCGTCAAATTCACCGTCGAATGTTGACTTATTGAAATTATTAAGGATGAATTTGGCGATCTCCGTCATGCGGTCTTGGTCGACATTATCCACATCCTCATTGCCGTGATAATACTCCACAAGGAAACCAAGCACGTTTTCATCGGCAATGGCATCCTTGATGAGATACTTGTGAAGACAGTTGCCGAAGATTTCCTTTGTGGTATGTCCGTCCACCGCATTCTCTACAAAGATAGGTGTGCCAGTAAAGCCGAATATCTGCGTGTTGTCGAAGAACTTCACGATGTTCTTGTGGCATTCTCCGAAATGGCTTCGATGACATTCATCGAAAATCATCACGATACGAGAATGGCGTATTTCCTCAATACGACTGCTATACCACTGCTTGCTGACAGCTGCATTAAGTTTCTGGATGGTGGTAATGATAATCTTTGAATTACTGTGCAGACGCTTCACCAATTCGTCTGTGTTGTCAGTGCTGTCAACGGCACCAGGTTCAAAAGCCTCGTATTCGGCTTGTGTCTGCGTGTCAAGGTCGTGGCGGTCAACCACAAACATCACCTTATCCACATCGTCCAACTCCGATACAAGTTGGGCTGCCTTGAAAGAAGTCAAGGTTTTGCCAGCTCCTGTTGTATGCCAGATATAGCCGTTGTCATTGGAGTTTTCCACACGGTCGAGAATCTTCTCCACGGCATAGAATTGATAAGGGCGAAGCACCATCAGACATTTGTCTCCCTCATGCAATACAATGTACTTGCCAATAATCTTGCCCAACGTACACTTGTCGAAAAACGCTGTGGCAAACTTCTCCAAGTCGTTGAACGGAACGTTGGCGGCATCCGTCCAGTTGAAAGTGAACTTGAAGCCGCCATTCGGATTGTTGGCGAAATAGCGAGTGTTCACACCATTAGATATGACAAACAACTGGATGTAATCAAACAGTCCATGGAAAGAAGTCTTGTGATAGCGTTGTATCTGGTTGTATGCCTGTTTCAGTTCCACACCTCTGCGCTTCAGTTCTATTTGAACCAAAGGCAGACCATTGATGAGTATCGTCACATCGTAACGGCATTTCTTTCTACCCTCAACCGTGATTTGATTGGAAACTTGAAACTCGTTCTGACACCAGTGAGTGCGGTTCAAGAACTCCACCCATAGGCGTTCACCGCTTTCCAGTTCAAGCGGAAAGAGGTCACGCAGTTTCTTTGCCTTTTCAAAGCGGGTGCCACCTTCAAGATAGATAAGTATCTTTTCAAACTCAGACTCTGTAAATTCGGTACGACCCAATTCTTTCAATTTCTTCTTGTTATGTTTCTCCAGCTGTTTCTTGAAATTGGCAGACAGGTTCTTCTCCTCTTCAATATGAACATACTCGTAGTTCATCTTTTGAAGAGTATCTATAAGTCCGTTTTCGAGGGCAGCTTCACTTTGTACTGGCATATCTTATTTTTTTATCGTTACACTTATAAGAACATGGCTATTCATCCATTGCAGGAATGCCATTTCGCCTACAAAGATAACTGATTTTTACGAGAAAACGCAACTACGGGGGTGTTTTTCTACATAAACGAGACAAAATTGTACAATTGACTTGCTTTTTGTAGTTTATTATTCTTCATTCGGTGATTTGTAGAACTTTCATCCTCACATCACAGCTATCACAATAACAGTTATCACAGTTTTTACGGAGGGGGTATCTGAAGGGAAGGAAAATGCTAAATAGAATTTAACTATATATATTATTATTATAAATATATAATATATATAGTTAGTTCTGGAATGAGAAAAAGAAAAGTGTTTCGAGAAACTGTGATAACTGTTATTGTGATAGGTCTTTGATGAAAAAACTATGGTTTGCTATCTCTAAAGCTATGGTTTCTCTTTTTCAAAATTATGAGTTAGGATTATTAACGGGATTTGGAATCTGAGGCTGCTGAAAATCGGAGCTTATCACACCCTGATTTTTTGCGGTTCCCTAAAAAAGTCGTACCTTTGCATCGTCAAAAATTAATTATTAACCCTTTAAAAACTGATTGACTATGGGACAAGGAACTAGTAAGTATCGTAAGATTATGCGTACCCCTCAGACGGGTGAGAACGCTGGTAAGAAACTCTGGTATGCTACTGCCGTGAGCGACCGTGAGATGAGTTTCGAGGACTTCGTGACTCATATCTCTGAGCACAACTCTCCATACAGCCGAGGCACCATCCATGGTGTACTGATGGATACCCTCGACTGCCTGAAGCATCTGATCCTGGATGGCAAGAGCGTTCGTTTCTCCGACCTCGGATTGTTCTCCATCGGCATGACTTCGCGTGGCGAGGTGAGCAAGGAGAAGGTGACGGCGGCTAGCGTGCAGGGCGTGCATCTGATTGTGAGAAACACGAAGACCTGGAGTAACGCCGAGCTGAAGAAGCTCACCAAGATCGTGGCATACGATGATTATACCACCGGGGCTGATAACGGCGGAGGTTCTGAGAATACACCGGGTGGTGGTGGTACTAGCCAGGGTGCTGGCGGCGAGACCAACAAGGATAACGGCGGAACCAGCCAGGGCGGCGGTGGTACCAGCCAGGGTACCGGCGGAACCGAGAGCGGTGGCGACAACGTAAATTTTTAAATCTTGCTTGATGCGGATTGCAAATCCGCAAAGCCCAAATAGGTTAGGTCGTTTTTTAACGGCGGATTGCAAATCCGCCGGAACGCCTAACGGAATCAATCATTAATCACTAAAAAAACTGCCTATGAAGAAAGAAACCTGGAAAACTGTATTTCAGATAGTACTATCTATCTTGACTGCTATTGCCGCCTCACTGGGCGTGACGAGCTGTATGTAACTTAAATGAGCATGCCAAAGTCGAAATGACTTTGGCATGCTTTTTTTGTTTTATAATTGAAGGGTGGCTTGTTGCAAGTCTATGGATTCGGCACGGAGCGTGCCGTGACCTCGCAAGACGATGATGCACTTGCCGAAGAATGCCTTCCTCTTTGGATCGGTGAAACGCTCAAGGGAGGTTTGATTGCCGTTATCCGTGCCCAGAATCTCGGCGGTAGAAGAGAAATAAATCTCGTTCTCGGCATTCGGACAGAGATTGCCATCCTTATCTACTACATTTACTTCTACGAAGGTTGTAGGGATCGATGGGGATTGCAAATCCCCAGGGAGAGAGGTCGAACCTTTTTTGACTGCGGATTGCAAATCCGCAGGAACGCCTGACGGGGTTTGGACGGCGGATGCAAGGGTGTTCTGATAGGTCTTCTTCAAGACGAGGTGATGAGGAGGACCGGCTGTCTTGATGGTCTGGGACGAAATCTCCCTGCCCTGCTTTCTCGCTACAACCTTTACTTCACCCGGCTCGAAAATTACTCGCCACATTACGTGGTACTCGGTACTGCGATCAAAGTCGCCAGCATTGGCAGCACCAGCATCGGCAGCTGCATTGGCGCCGGCTTTTGCAGAAACAGCATTGGCTGCGGCACCATTCCCCTCTCCATGCACCTTCTTCTTCCGGATACCCTGGCTCTTGCCATTGATGAACAGCTCAACTTCATCAGCCTGGTTGTAATAGCACCACATATCTATCTGCTGACCTGGAAGCCAGTTCCAGTGAGGGAAAAGATGGAGAACAGGCTTCTTCGTCCACTCACTCTGATACATATAATAGCTGTCCTTAGGAAGACCAGCCAGGTCGATGATGCCAAAATAACTGCTACGTGCCGGATAGGCATACGGAGTCGGTTCGCCGATATAGTCGAAACCAGTCCAGATAAACTGTCCGCCCACGAAATCATTGTGCTTCACCACATCCCAGGTCTCCTCGTGCGTACTGCTCCAGGAGGCATGCATATTGTCATACGCCGAACACTTGAAGGATGGATCGGTATATGGCAGCCACCACTCCACCGGAGCCGTATAGATGCTGTCGCTCGGCATCCGGTAATAACCGCGCGTCTGGAGTGCCGAAACACTCTCGGAGAAGATGAACGGCTTGTCGGGGAAGTTCCTTGGAACATCCTTCACCCACTGATGATGATAATTGAATCCGATGACATCGATGGCACCGCTCTTGAAGAGATGATTCTTAGGATCAGGCTCGTTGCATCCGGCAGTAACCGGACGGGCGCCCCACGGATCATACTTCTTCACGATATCTGCCAGATGACGGGTGAGAAGCGAATTCACGCTCAGCTCATCGCTATGTGCCAGGGTAGAAGCATCATGCCCCGCGTTCAGGATGAGATTCGCCTGCTCCAGACTCAAGGTATCGGCAGCGGCATCCGACCACTGTTCGAGCACCTCGTTGCCGATGCTCCACATGATGATGCAAGGATGATTCCTGTCGCGCTTCACCAGATCAGAGAGATCACGCTGGTGCCATTCATCGAAGAAACGGGCATAATCGCCATTCGACTTCTTGCGGCGCCACATATCAAAGCTCTCGTCCATCACCATGATTCCCATGGAATCACACATATTCAGGAGTTCGGGAGCCGGAGGATTATGACTGCTTCGGATGGCATTCACACCCATATCCCTGAGGATGGTGAGCTTGCGATGAAGCGCATCCTCGTTGAGAGCGGCACCGAGACATCCGAAATCGTGATGCTCGCACACGCCATTGATCTTCATATTCTCGCCATTGAGAAAGAAACCCTTCCGGGCATCAAACCTCACATCACGGAAGGCGGTCTGCGTAGTGGCGGTATCCACCACCTTGCCATTTACCACCAGTTCGCTCTTCACGGTATAGAGATAGCCCTTGCCGATAGACCAGAGATGCGGTTTCCTTACCTTGAGCTTCTGGTTCTGGTCGCCCTTGCTCCTTGCCACCACCTTGCCAGCCGCATCGTAGATGGTATTGCGGATGGAGAGCTTCATCCTGCTGCCACTGGCATGGAAATCCACCTTCACCCTGACATCACCCTTCGGCGTGGTAGCCACATACTGCCCCCACTGCGGGATGTATGCCTTCTTCAGGGTCTTGGTAAGCCAGACGTGGCGGTAGATGCCGCAGCCCGAATACCAGCGGCTGTTGGGCTGGTCGCTGTTATCCACCTTCACGGCAATGACGTTATCACCCTTCTTATATAAATAAGGTGTAAGATCGTACTCGAAGGTGCTGTAGCCGTAGGGACGGGTGCCGAGCTTGTGACCGTTGATATAGACGGTGGAGTTCATATACACGCCATCGAAGGTGATGGTGAAGCGGTCGTACTTCTCGTCTGGCGAAAGAGAGAAGTGCTTGCGATACCATCCGATGCCGCCCGGCAGCGCACCACCGCTGGCTCCCGAAGGATTCGATGGAGAGAAATCGCCCTCTATCGCCCAGTCGTGAGGGAGATTCAGGCGACGCCAATGCCCGTCGGCATACTCCGAATTCTGCATACCGGCACTATCAGCCAAAACGAAAAGCCAGTCTTTATCAAAAGACTGGCGATCGCGGGCGCTCAAAGACTGAGCGCCCAATAGTAGAATTGCTAAAGCAAATATCTTCTTCATATTATTTCAATTTTACAGTCATTGCCTGACCGGAATACTTCACCACCTTGCCCTTAGGCGACTTGGCGAGATTCACGCCCTGCTGCTTCTTCTGATCTACCAGGATGATGTTGAAGCGGCGCTTCTGGAGCATGCCGTCGAAACTACCCTTGCGGGCACCGATGGTAACCTGCTTCCGGGCATCATCATACTTGAAATCGATGACAGCATACTTGCCCTTCTCGTAGTTATAGTTCGTGCCCTCATCCTCGTACAAGGTATAAGAGCCATCCTTGCCGGCATAGACATAGAGGTCGATCAACTCCGGCTTCTTCTCATCACTCCACTGCATCTCAGGACCTATCGGAAGGATGGCGCCCTCTGGGATGAAGACAGGAATCTTATCGTATGGCGCATCAGCCACAATGGTCTGACCACCTGCATGATATGCTCCGGTATAGAAATCATACCAGCCCTTCTGCTTAGGAAGATAGACTTCGCGTGAATACTTCTGATACTCGCCTACCGGACAAGCCATCAGGGCAGAACCGAACATCCACTGGTCCTTGATATCCAACACCTTCTCATCACCATTGAAATCCATCACCAGTCCGCGCATCATGGTGTAATCCTTGAGATGCACCATACCCGCCATACTGTAGAGGTAAGGCATCAGGCGATAGCGGAGCTTGTCGTAGGCTACGATGGTCTTGTAGGCAGGATGATCGGCAGGTGCGATGTTCCAGACCTCACGCAACGGCCACTGACCGTGGGCACGATAGAGCGGAACGAAACAGCCAAACTGGTTCCAGCGAGCCTGCAACTCACGCCACTCCTTCAAATCGGCATTCTCCTTACCGGTCTTGTCGAACTCCTGCTGGGCTGCTACATAGCGGTTTTCCACACAGAATCCACCCTGATCCATTCCCCAGAAAGGAAGACCTGCCATGGAATAGTTCAATCCGGCAGTCATCTGCGCACGCATATCCTCCCAGCGGGTAGCGATGTCGCCCGACCAGGTAGCGGTGCTGTAGCGCTGTTCGCCAGCAAAGCCCGAACGGGTGAGGAGGAAGACGCGCTGGTTAGGGTTCACGCTTCGCTGACCATTGTAGATGGCGTCGGCATTCACGATGCTGTAGGCATTGAAATACTCGGTAGCCGTACCCAGGGCGGTAGGACCGGAGAGCGCCTTGCGGTACCACATCGGGGTACAGTCACGCACATTCGGCTCAGAAGCATCCATCCACCAGGCATCGATACCGAACTTATACTTGGTATAGAGATTCTCATCCATCTGTCGCCAGAACATCTTTCTGGCTCCGGCATCGTAGGCATCATAGAAGGAGCCGCGGAAACCGAGCCAGTCGTGAATATCATCCTTGATAGCCTGGTGATACATCCAGCCCTTGGCATCCAGTTCCTTGTAATTCTTCACGGTATCATAGAACTTCGGCCAAACCGAAATCATGAATCTTCCATGCAGGGCGTGCACGCTGTCGAGCATCGCCTGAGGGTTCGGATAGCGTGCCGCCTCAAACTCGTGGCTTCCCCATGAATCCAGCTTCCAGTAGTTCCAGTCCTGTACGATGTTATCCACCGGAATCTTCAGGTCGCGGAACTTCTTCATATTCTCCTCGATATCCTTGCTGCTCTGATAGCGCTCGCGGCTCTGCCAGAAACCGAGCACCCACTTAGGATATACCGGTGCCTTGCCGGTAAGGGTGCGATAGCCCGAGATTACCTCGTCCATATTCTTTCCGGCGATGAAGTAGTAATCCATATCCGGCGACATCTCGCTCCAGATGCTCAGCTGGTTCTTCTCAGCCTCAGAACGTGGGGCTGCCACACGGAGTCCGCAGTAGGAAACATCGCCATCCGGCTGCCATTCGATGCGGATAGGGGTCTTCTTGCCCTTCGGAATGGCTGTCTCAAACTTATAGGAATTCGGATTCCAGGCGGTACGCCAGCGCTCAGGCACCACCAGCTTGCCGTCGATGTAGATCTTCATATAGCCGGCATAGTAGAGGATAAACTGATAGAAGCTGTTGGTTGGTGCCTCTACATATCCCTCGTAAACCACCTTGGAGCCATTCAGCGCAAAGCCCTTTGGCAGGTTCTGGATGCCGCCCTTATCAGTCTTGTTGCAGATTTCTGAAGTCTCAGGCATGGCATATTCAAAGTAGATGCTGTCCTCGCCACGTACAATCTTCTGCCCGTTCTTAGCCACGTAGGTACCGGTGAGCTGTCCTTCCTTACCGTCCTTGTCGTAGAGCTTGAAGGCACGGTTCAGCTGGAGATAATCGTCCGGATTACCCCATCGGCTGTAGGAATAGGAATCCCAGAGGATGCCGTAGTTCTTGTTGGAGATGACGAAAGGCACACTCACCTTGGTGTTATACTGGAAGAGGTCTTCGTTCTTGCCCTTCATGTTGAGCTCTTCGCTCTGGTGCTGCCCGAGTCCATAGAAGGCTTCATTGTCTGGCGAATCGAAGAGGGCACGCCACGACCATCCGTGCTTCTGTGCCTCAGGTACCTTGGCGATATCCACACCGATTTCACGGTCGGGTACGGTGAAAGGCTTGAAGGTCTTTCCTCCCTGTGCCACCTCTTTCAACAGTACCTGATCCTTGAGATCGTAGAAGGTAATCTGTCCGGTAGCCTCGTTCAGCACGGCACGCATGGCAGCGGTGGTGATGATGAGGTCATCGCCCTGCTCCTCTACCTTATACTGCGCCTTGGAGTTCTGAGGCACGATGATGAGACTCTGCTTGCTGCGGAAGCTCTGCTCGGCAGTAGCCTGCACACGGATGATGCGGTCGCTGACCACCTGGAGGCGGATTTGCGACGGACCATAGTTCTGATGCTGTTTCAACTGTACGGTAAGATAGTTACCATTCTGGACAAAATCAGCTGCCTGGACACCCATAGTGCCCAGAATCCATGCAGCCGTAACAAATAATGACTTTGTTGGTTTCATTTAGTTTGTTTTTAGAGTTTATAAAATTGTTATAACAGTTTATTTCTTCACGAGATTCTTTTCCGAACTTTCACGTATCTTGAGAATCATCGGCACCACTTCCTTGTAGATCTTCTCATCGCCATTGATGCTCTTCATCAGGAGCTGGCAGGCTTTGGTGCCCTGCACGTGTGCCTGGTCCATGATGGCGGAGAGGCGAGGGGTTACGAAGGCGGCTGTATCTCCATCGGTGAATCCGATGATAGCCACATCTTCCGGAATGCGCAGACCTTTCGACTTGATGGCATCGAAGGCTGCATAGGTAATGATATCATTGAAGGCGAGGATGGCATCAGGCGGATTCTCACCTTCCAGGAGCCGGAGCGTAGCTTTGCGCGCCACGTCGAAATCTATCTTGTCGCATACCACCAGGTCGCGGTCGATAGGGATGCGGTTCTCGCGGAGCGCTTCGAGATAACCGTGCTTGCGGCGGCGCACCATATCGAGATGGTTGGGACCGCCGATGAAAGCCACACGGCGCGAACCGGTTTCTATCATGTGCCGGGTGGCCTCCTGAGCCGCCACATCACCATTTCCCACCACCTGAGAGAACTTGTCCTCCAGACAGCAGCGGGCAAAGAATACCAGGGGCACCCCCATCTCGTGGAGCTGCTCGAAGTGAGAATAGTCGGTGGTGTCCTGCGCCAGACAGGCGATGATACCCTCTACATGCATATTGAGAAAGTTATCGAGTGCCTGCGCCTCGCGCTCATGGTCTTCATGACTGTTGGCACTGATAACGGAATAGCCCAGCTTGGAGGCATAGTCTTCGATGCCATCGAGGACAGCGGCATAATAATGAGTCACGAGATTTGGCACGATGACACCAATCACTCTCGGAGCTTCCTTGCGGAGACTCTGGGCAAAGGGATTCGGGCGATAGTTCAGCTCCTTGGCGAGCTGCTTCACCTTCTGGGTCATCTCCTCTCCTACTTCATGGCTGTTTCGCAATGCTCTGGAAACGGTAGCTATACTGACACCAAGCTTATCTGCAAGGTCCTTTAATGACGTTCTACGCTGCTTCATGTATAATAAGTTAGTTATGTATGGTGCGATATTGCATCAAATTTACTGCAAAGATACTATTTTTATTCCGAATTGCAAACGTTTACGTGTGTTTTTTTAGCAAATATAGCACATATTTCTGAAAATACTTGTAATTTTGCAGCACGAAAAGTAATGAATAGTTGATAATAAGTTAGTTAGAAATGAAAAAGCTTCAGAATGTCGGGAGACAATCTGAAGCATTTTTTTAAATATAATATTCCGCAGAATCTACCAGTCCGGCGCGAAGTGCATACTTTGTTGCTTCGTGCACGTTGTTCACACCGAGTTTTCTGAAGATATTCTTCCGGTGGGTATTCACGGTATGGAAACTGGAGAAACGCTTCTCGGCGATTTCCTTGGTTGTCATACCCAGGGCGATATCCTTGAGAATCTCGGTTTCGGTCTTGGTGAGATTCACCTTTTCTTCTGCTTCCTGCGGCGGAGTAAGGAGCACCTCCATCATTCGCTGGCAGACAAAACGCTTGCTGTCCACGCAGAAGCGTATCGCCTCCTTAATTTCCATCAGCGGACTCTCCTTCAGGAGCACGCTGAACATACTGCTGCTGGCGATGAGCACCCGTACGAAATCGGCACTCAGGTCTTCGCTGAACAGCAGCCATCGGGTATAGGGAAAGCGCTGGTTGAGAATGAGCAGTTCGGCGGAATCATTGATATCGAAAAGCGTGTAATCGAGTATCACCACCGTATCTTCGTTTTCCCGCAAGGCAAGCATCAGCTCAGTCTTGTCTTCCACATACTTGGTTTCCAATCCTTCCATTTTCTCTATCACGTATGTCAGCCCGGCACGCGTGATATCCTGCTTATCTGCCAATAGAATCTTCATAAGCCAATCTCCTTCTTTTATGTTGTTATATACTCTTTTATGACCAAACTTTTATGAAGGGAGAACATAGTCTTTTGCTATGTTCTCCCTGTTTTATCTTTCTAGAATGACATGAGGAATCCCATTCGGATGCCCCACTTATCTACATTGGCATGATTCAGGTAGTTGATACGGCGCACATAATCGATTCCGAAGAACTTGAAGATGTTGTGCACACCGGCTACCACCTCCCAATATGGCGTGTTGCCAAAGGTATAGGAGTTGTTAGGGAACTTGAAGATCACGTCATCCGATGTATTCTTCACCGGATTGTTCTTGTCGGTGAGCTGTCCCCATACTCCCTTCACGGCTACATACTCGCGCCACTTCAGCTTCTTGATGAGCGGAATGCGGTTGAGCAGCTTGCCGTTCATATCCCAGGCTACCGACCAGAAGAGCTGGCGGTCGCTCAGGAACTCCCAGTCTTTCATCATACTGATGGTTGCCTCCTGCTCGAAGATGGAGAGGTTGACTGGTGGCTGTACGAGCATGGTGAATGGAACCTTGTTCCACTGCATCTTGCCCACGATGTTGAAATCGACATATCCGAAGCTGCCCAGCCACTGGCGCTTGTAGATGCCCAGCGTGGTGAGGTTGCTCTGATACTGACCGCCCATGAATCCGTCCAGACCCATGGAATGGCGGAGGGTGAGCTCAGGACTGTCGAGATTGATAGGCAATCGCTGCTGCTTGGTGTTGACATAGGTAACACCCGGGTTGTAGTCGATGCCCACAGATGCCTCGGTGGTACGTATCTTCTTTACTTCCTCGCCCGTGTTCACCTTGAAATAATGCAGATTGCCCACGGTGCGGTTGCTCTGCCATCTCATTCCCGCATCGAAGCGGAGTCCCCAGTCGGTCTCATAGACGAAGCTGAACTTCTGTCGCTGATAGAGATACATCTGGTCCTGCGTAGCAGCACGGATGGTCATAAAGAAGTTATCCTTGTTGTGCAGCAGGTTGTCATCGGATGGAGAGGTGATATCGTGACCAATCTCGAAGACGAACTTACGCATCGGGAACTCAAACGGACTGTTCTTTTTCTTGTTGAGCGAATAGGTGAAGAGATGACCGTAGTACCAGTTGTGGCTCTTCGTACCGTAGGCACCATATCCATCCCAGAAGAAGTGAGGATTGAGTGCCGCCATGGTGCGGGCTGCCAGACGCAGGCGCACGCCATCCACGTAGTTGTTGGAGAGGAAGGTGTTGATAGGTCCGAGGTCGAAGAGGCTCTTTCTGCCATCCTTTCCTCCGCTTCCAATCTCTACATAGTTCTCCATGAGCGCCTTGAGACCGAAGATGATGTACTTGAATCCCTTGGAATTTTCCATACGGTGGATGAAACTGTCCATCGAAGACTCACTCTTGGTGAGCCCCACCTGTCGGTACTTGTTCCAGTAAGCCTCATCACGGTTCATCGCATCCATATCATGCCTTACCTTTGCCTTGCCCTTGAAGAGCATCTTCGGCAAAGGGTCGAAGGCGTAATCGGTGATTCGGGTGTTGCGCACCACCAGCAGGTCCTGCAGCAGCTTGTTCATGTGCATCTCTGCTATCATATCATCCTTGGTGAGCACCCACTCGCCATTGTCGAGCTTGGTGTATTCCTGCTCTATCTTCATATCCTTCACCCAGTTGACGGCTGAGTTGTGAGGCATGTAGAGATTACATTTCTTGACGTGCAGGGTACTGTCGGCAAGCACATAGAGCTCGCCTCGGAATCCGAAGTCCTGACTGTTGGCTGGGATAAACTGCAGATGATAGCAGAGGTCGCGGTTCACATACACCGTATCTTCTATATAATAATGATAGAAGCTGATGGCTGTTCTGCCCAGCGGAGATGGGAACGGATACTGGAGCAGTCGCACATAGTCATCATAGATATCCACATCGGTGAAGACATCCTTGATGGCTGTATTCAGGATTTCTCCGGTCTGGATCACCTGTCCGATACCATTGCTCTGCTGACCCTTGATAATATCCTTTTCGCTCTTCGGGTCCTTGCGGTAAACGTGCTGCGAAACGGTCTCATCGATACTTACCGGCAGGGTGAGCTTGCCGTTGTAAGGCGAAAGCTCTACCTGGTCGAGGAGATACTGTCGCTTGCTGAAGAACTTGCCCTCCATCTGTTCCTTGGTGATATCATTGAGAGCGAGGGTGATCTTCTGATATTTATCATACTGATAATAATCATAGTTGCTGAGGTCGCTCTTCTTCTTGGCAGCGATGACACGTCGCATGAGTTCCACGGCAGGGTTATCCTTGCGCTTGTATCTTCCCTTCTTCGACTTCACCACGACTTCTCCCAGCTTGTGGGAATCGTCCTTGAGCTTGATTTCGAGGAAGCTGGTTTTCTCATCTACCTTGACCGTTGTGGTCTTGTAGCTCAGAGCGCTGACGGTAAGCATCAGTCCCGGCTTCTTTTCGATGGTAAACTTACCTTCTCCATCACTGGAAACGGCAATCTTGTGTCCCTTGTACTGCACGCTTGCATACGATACGGCAAAGCCGTCATCGTCGATGACACGACCTGTTATCTTCTGCTGCGCCATCATCTGGAGTGTAGAAATCACCAGGAGGACGAGCACCAAATACAATTTTCTTATACCTTTCATTACCTTATTATATATATAGGGGCCTTGCGCCCATTATTAATCATTCTCTACTTTCAGGCTGCAAAGTTATAACATTATTCGTAAATAGCTGCAAAAACCTATTATATATTTCAGTTTTTTATGAGATTTTCAGAAATTCCTCCATCTCAGAGAGTTTCTTGATGATGCCATCGGGGATGGATTCATCCACCTTCTTCTCTTCCCACTGCAATCCCTTGATCCATAGGGTGTGGCACCCCAGCTTGTGGGCAGGAATGATATCCTTGCCATAGGTATCGCCCACTACGAGCACCTGAGAGGCAGGAAGATCGAGGGCGCAGACTCCGAGGGCGAAGATGGCTGGGTTCGGCTTGCGCACACCCACTACTGCCGATTCTATCACGTCCTCGAAATAGCCATCAATTCCTGCATCCTTCAATACCTGATTGATGTTGCCGTAGAAATTGGAAACCAGCACCATCGGATAACCATTCTGTTTCAGATGCTCCAACACCTGCTTGTTTTCATTCAGAAGAGCAAGGGTCTTGGCATTGATATAGCGAGCCATATCCACAGCTATCTGCCGGATTTCTGAATCAGAAAGGGAGAGGAAAAGGCTTTCTGATGAAGCATCAGAATCTTTTCCGGGATTCCCTAGCTTCGCCTGTTTCTCAGAATCATCCTTTCCTGTCTCCAGCAATTCCTTTCCTGCCAGGAAATTCAATTCCAGGATCAGTTTTTCTCTGAGAATATCCTCGAAATGGAAATCGGGAGTCACGATGGGATTCACAGCCAGTGCTCGCTCACCATACACGTAGGCATCGCGAAACGCCTGCTTGTGGATACTTACTCCTGGCTCAACTTCCTCATCATCAGCCACACCGATGCCGAAGTGCTCGTAGCCCTGCCACAGCACTTCCGACCAGTGGTCGCCCCTGGTATCGAGCGTGCCACCATAATCAAAGATGATTCCTTTAATATCCAGTACTTTCATTATTTTCCTTTATTAATTGTTTGCTGCTGGCTCTTCTGATCAGCCTCGTATTCTTCCTGAATCTTCTTCAGATCCTTGTTTCCCACCTTGATGAGCAGGATGCCGATGGCTATCCATACCAGCTCACGGATTCGGGTGATGAGACCGGTATATACGCCCAGGGCACCCGTAAGATGCAGACCATCCACCGCCAGAGCCAAACCACCCTCACGGGCTCCCAACTGCATAGGAGAGAAGAAGATGAGGTTGCTGAAAAGCGATGAGAAGGCAAGAATCAGAATACTGTCGACGATGCTGATATCCGCCGCAAAAGCCTTCAGGATAAGATAAATCTCCAGGCTCTGGAGCACTCTCGCCATCACCTCGAAGAAGAGGGAACTGTAGAAGGTGCTCTTGTGCTGACCATGCAGCAGGGCTATCTGCGAATCTATCTGCTCCAGGGTCTCCTGCTTCTCCTGCTCAAACCGCTTAGCCCAGTTCTTCACGAAAGGAATATGGGTGAGCAGACGGATGCCCTTCTGTGCCATTCCCGTCTTGTAGCCGCGGGCGAAGAAGTAGATACCGAGCAGGCAGAAGGCTGCGATGAAGCCCAGCATGATGCCCATAGATACCCCTATCGGATACAGGGCGATATAGAGAAATGTAGAAAGGAACCAGAACCAGAAATGGGAGAAGATGTGCATCATCACATAGAGAATGACCGATGATGTAGCCTTGCTCACACCCGTAAAAGGCTTCAGCTCCATAATGCGGTAAGGTTCGCCGCCCATCAATCCGCAGGGAGTGGTGTAGTTCAGGGCAAATCCGCTCACGGTGAGCTTATATACTCGCCAGAACGAAAGTCCCTTTACCCTACCCTCGTCGTTGATGATGAGCCACCAGGAAATGGTGTTCACCCAATAAACCACGAGCCACAGACCGAGAATCAGCGGGAAATAGATGCCCGCCTGCTTCAGATAGCGCCAGATATCGGTATAGTCCATATCCATCGTGCAGAGCATGATGATGATGGCGATGATACCGAACGCCATGAATATATTTCTGAACTTGTTATTCATAAAAGAACTTGTTATTCACAAAAGTATTTGTAATTCACAAAATAAGACGTTTATGCCTCGTACTCTCCCTTCAGCACCTTCTGGTTGAGCTTCAGGCAAAGACGCTCGTGAGTTCCTCTCATATAGAAGAAAATCAGGCTGAACACGGTAATCTCGATAGCCGGATAAAGCCATGGAAGACCTATCAGGATAGAGATGAACAGCGTGATGCTGCGCCAGTTGAAGGTGAGGATATTGGCATATTTCATCAGTGGAAGACTGCCCGCACGGAAGTCGGAACGCAACTGCTCAGGTAACTGCTGCGGATATCTTTCGCGCAGATTTCTCTTGAATATCTGGAAGATAGGAGTATCCCGCTCCTGTCCCAAGGTATAGTTCTTGTAGAAGAACTGGAAGAGTTTCTGCACTGGCTCCTTCTTCCACTTCATCTGCTTCCACAGCTCTACCTGCTTGCTGGCATCGTCCAGTTCGCTTCCCTCCTTGCCTTTCAGGAAGAAGAGGTGAATCTGACGGTAGTAGTCGGCAAGACGGCTCTGAATGGCATGGCATCCGAAACCGGCAACGATGCAGAGTGCCCAGATTTTCCAGCCCCACTCCGGCATCAGACGGAAGGAGATGGCGAAGTAGATGCTGACAAACCAGAAGTCGCCAGCTGCGCCATCCAGGATTCTGCCCAGGGCACTCTTCTGATTGGTGAGTCGCGCCAGCTGACCGTCGCAACTGTCATAAACATTAGCCCAGATGAGCAAGAAGATGCCCAAGATGTTGATTGCCAAATCGTCGAAATAGAAGCAGATGCCCGCTCCTACGCCGAGGAAGATGGAAAGAATGGTCACCACGTTTGGGGTGACGTGAAGCATGCGGAAGAATCGCGCCCACTGGTAACCAATAGGACGATAGAAGTAAATATCAATGTGCTCCTCGGTATCCGCTGATTTCAGAGAAGCCTTAAATTCCTGATTCATCTTTTTAATTTTTATTCTTGTATCATTTTTGTTGCTATATAGAACGCAGCCTCATCACGGCATGGCGCAAAGCTAGGCCAGTCGTTGAAGTCGATAATGCGGATGCTGCCATCCTCGCTGACCACACAGTCGCCGCCATATACCGGCACATTCAGCATGTCGGCAGCCTTGTCAGCCTCAGCCTTCAGAGCCTCGGCATCGAAGGCGATGCCTTGCGCCTCGCCATTGATCACCTCCAGTCCGAACTTGGAACGATGACCGCATTTCGATGGATAGAACCAATAGAAGAAATCGGTACCCGATACGCCGTAGAACTTGATGAGGTCGCCCTTCAGATGCTCATTCACCACCACCGATGTGATGCCACGCAGCCAGAATTCCTTCAGCAGCGCCTCAGCCTCCTGCTCGTTCTGCACATAGCAGGTATCCTCCTTCTGCTGCGCACAGCCGTCGCCACGCTTCAGCCAGCAAGGATAGTGGATATCCTTCACCATCTCTCCGTTTCTGCCGATGATGCGGCTCTCGGGAGTAGCGATGCCTCCGGCGATGAAACGCTCGGTCATGATGCGGCGGATGCAGCGGTTTACACCCAGACTGGAGTTCACCACCAATACGCCTTCCTCCTCTATTCTGCCGAGAATATCGAGTGCCTGCTTGCTGCGTGCCATCGAGAAGAAGCCATCCACGCCCACTGTCACACGGCAGCGAGGCCATCCGTAGGCTCTCTCCAACACAGTTGCCTTGCGGCAGAATTCCTTCTCGCACATCAGCATCACCTGCGCACCGAGTGCCTCCAGCTGCTGTTTTACGGCATTCATGATGGCAGCATCGTTATCCACGCAATTAGGCGAGAACTCGTTGCCGCGGCATACCCCCACCAGGGTCTTACCCTCCAGCGGATGGATGAAAGCCTCGGCCTTCGCAATATCCTCCTTGTGATCTACATCGAGAATCTTGTTGATAGGATAAGCCTCCAGCTTCAATCCCTCTACCACCAGCTGGCGCTGGAAGTTGCGCATGCGGCTCATGCCCTGCTCCATGCAATGGTCGAGTACATCGAGCGCCTTGTCGCCCAGGCAGTAGATGCCACCCGAAATCAGATGGTCATCGCCCTCCTGCTTATCGTGGAAGCCCGTAATTCGGGGTTTCTTGTGCGAGCCCTGCTTGTCGAGCAGACTGGCACCCTCGGCATCCTCCTGCTTCTCCACGCCTACCCACAACGGTTTTTCATCATCCACGTATGGGGTGACAGCCATGCAGCCGTCAATATCCTTTGCCTCCTGGAAGTGGCGGATATACTTCTTGAATTCCTCCTCACGGAAGATGGTATCCACGGTGGTGAGGCAGAAGCGCTCGCCACGGAGATAAGGCGAGAGGGCATGCAGACTGTGCATGGAACTAGGAGTGGTCTTCACCACCAGGCGCAGAGGCACCGGCAGCTTCATCTGCTCCAGATGTTCACGCACCGCCGTGCTCCATTCGTTGACAATCACTACGATTTCGGTAGCACCGCAATCTACGAAGATGCGTAGAAGGCGCTCTATCATCGGTTCGCCGCATACCGGCACCAGGGGTTTAGGCTGTTCCACGCCTTCCTGTGCCAATCGGCTTCCCTCGCCTGCGGCTATAACTGCAAATCTCATTCTATTTCTAATTATTTTTATTTTTCTTCAAATTCCTATAACTTTCTTCTGTAGCAGCGGCGGCGACGGTGCTGCACGCTTTCCAGATACTGCCACTGACTCTGCACTCCCTTGTTGCTCTCCATCTGCGGCATTGCCTCCGCCCATTTGAAACCGTAGCGGTGGTACTGCTCGATGAGGTCGGCGAAGATGAGGGCATTGGCACCCTTGCTGCGGTATTCCGGCAACACGCCGATGAGCACCAGATCCACGGTATCAGTGGCATGGCACTTCATCACCCGCAGGAGCCGAAGCCATCCCCAAGGGAAGAGCTTGCCGTTGCGGTTCTTCTGCAGCGCCTCGGTCATGGATGGGAAGGATACGCCGAAACCGATCAGGCGGTTGTTGTCGTTGCCATCTACCACACCGGTGATGAGGTTCATATCCGCCATCTTGATATACGAATCCACATACCCGTCGATCTGCCGGTCGGTGAGCTGCTGGAAATCGTAGAGATCCTTGTAGGTTTCGTTGACGATGCGGAAGACTTCCCTGCCCATGCCGCCCTGAACCAGTTCGTGCTTGGTAAACTTATGCACATGCAGATTGTAGCGGCTCTCGATGAGCTGGGCTGTCTTGGCAAATTTCGGAGGGGTTACCTCGGGCACCTTGATGCGGTACTCCAGCCAGTCGTTGTCCTTCTGGAAGAACTCCAGAGCATCCATGTGCTTGGGATAATAAGGGTAATTGTAGTTGACGTACATGGTAGATTTCTCGTGGAATCCTTCGATGAGCATTCCTTCGCGGTCCATATCGGTAAAGCCAAGTGGTCCTACCAATTCTTCCATGCCACGCTCTCTGCCCCACCGGGCTGCGGCATCCAGCAGCATACCGGAAACCTCGAGATTATCGATAAAGTCGAACCATCCGAAGCGCACCTGCTTCTTGTTCCACTGGTCGTTGGCACAATGGTTGATGATGGCGGCAATGCGGCCTACCACCTTCGGGATGCTGTAATCGATAGCCAGGAAATATTGCGCTTCGCAGAAATCGAAGGCTGGATTCTTGTCTTTGCTCAATGTATTCCACTCGTCAAAACGCAAGTAAGGAACGGCATATTTGCTACCTTCATAAAGGTCGTAATAGAACTGTATGAAAGTTCTCAATCCTTTCTTGGTAGTAACGGGTATGATTCTAATATCACTCATTGATCTGATTTTTTTCTAAAACTTTTTGCTCTGATTTTTCTTTTTATAATAATGTATCATCAGAAAAACGGTGCAAAAGTACGAGTTTTTTCCGAGATGGCAAACGAAATCATTGTTTTTTTTCCTGCCGAGCGTTAAAAACCCCGAATATTTCCCCCCTTTCGGAAATAAAGCAGTAACTTTGCAGGCTGATATGAAGAAATCAAGAGATAATTATACATTCCTGACCCATGCACCGGTGCATCGGGTGATTTTTACGATGGCGATACCTACCATTATCAGCATGTTATCGACGAGTATGTACAACCTCGCCGACACCTACTTCGTGGGCAGCATCAATACCCAGAGCGTGGCAGCGGTAGGCGTTTCCTTCGCCATGATGTCAGTAATCCAGGCCGTTGGTTTCCTCTATGGTCATGGCTCCGGCAACTATATTTCCCGAATGCTGGGAGCCAAGGAGGTGGAGAAGGCGAAGAAGATGGCATCCACGGGCTTCGTGCTGAGTTTCCTGACGGGACTTCTCATCGCCATTCTTGGACAACTTTTCCTTACACCACTGTGCATTCTTCTGGGTTCCACCCCCACCATCCAGCCCTACGCCGAGCGCTATCTCGGCATCATCCTGCTGGGTGCTCCCTTCATGACAACCTCTCTGACCCTCAACAACCAGATGCGCTTCCAGGGCAATGCGATGTATGCCATGAAGGGTATCATGTCGGGTGTACTACTCAACCTGATTCTGGCTCCACTGCTTATCATTTATTTTGCCTTAGGCATCACAGGAGCCGCCATCGCCACCCTCATCAGCCAGTGCTTCGGCTGCGCCATGCTTTTCTGGATGTCACACAAGGGTCAGAACATCCGAATCCATCTGCACAACTTCACGCCAACCAGGGCTTACATCAAGGAGATTATCTTTGGCGGCACGCCTTCCTTATCAAGACAGGGCTTGGGAAGCATCGCCACGCTGGTGCTGAACGTGGCTGCCGGAGCCTATGGAGATGCAGCCATTGCGGGTATGAGTATCGTGACGAGAATCTCGTTCTTCACCTATGCCGTGGTCATCGGACTGGGGCAGGGTTTCCAGCCGCTCTGCGGTTTCTGTTATGGAGCCAAGTTGTACGACCGCGTGAAGGAGGCATTCTTTTTCTGCATCAAATGCGGCACGGTATTCCTGGCGGTTTGTGCCGTTTTCGGCTTCCTTTTCTCCGAGCCTATCATCGAACTCTTCCGTGATGATGCCAGCGTGGTAGCCGTGGGTTCCGTTGCCCTGAAGTGGCAGGTTATCAGCTTCCCTCTGGTAGCCACCATCGTGCTGACGAATATGCTGATGCAGACCATCCGCA
>OKTZ01000112.1_pt1 | contig 34988 bp, 34 predicted proteins | sample 1606711 | NCBI WGS metagenome assembly OKTZ01 (sample SAMEA3882535, study PRJEB24775) | human gut metagenome | biome: human-associated habitat; feature: intestine environment; material: feces | place: Netherlands | collected 2009/2010 | reverse complement strand
ACTCCTTAGAGAAAACAATTTTTCCATCTTCTGGTTCCTTGTAATCACGCAGGAAACGCCGAATGCATCCTTCGTCGGTTTTTGACACAAACCCAAGCGCATGGCGCTCTGCCATATACTGTTCCAGTAGCATCTTAGCAGTCATGCAGAAGCCTCCCACTTTCCATAAGATAATGCGCATTTGCGCAGGGCGGGAAGATTTACTTTTGTGTAGCCTGTGGTTGTTTTGGGACTGGAATGGCCGAGAATATTAGAAATCGTCAACAGTGGTGTGCCGTCCATCAAGAGTGTACTTGCAAGGGTACGTCGCAGCGAATGGATCGCTTTTCGATTTTTTCTTGTCAGACCTGCGTATGTAATGTATTTCTTAAGCGCAGAAGATACGGCAGCGCTGGACTGGAATCCACCATAGGGATGAAGGTGTCGAATAAAGACATTGTCACAATTGGAATCAAGCCGACCGTTTCTTAAATAGTCAATAATTGCTTCTCCAATCACAGGCAGCAACGGCAAAGCACTGACTTTTCCGGATTTTTGCTGCGTGTAAGTAATCAGCTTTTGGTTCCAATCCAAGTTTTTGAATCTCAGGTTACAAATATCGCCCGCCCGCATTCCCAGCAGGATCGCAAGAAGAAACATAGCATAGTCTCTTTTTCCAATTGGATTACTCCTGTCAACAGCAGATAGCAGTTGCTTTACTTCTGCGGGAGTCCATGTTTCAGGAATGTCCTCATCTGTGTAAATCTTAGGTTTGGGAACATCTGCAGATAAATCCTTTGTGAACTGCTCTGACTCATAAAGATAGCGCAAAAAGTCTTTCAGCACACTGGCAGTCGTGTAAAGTGTTGGCCGACGACAACGGCAAAGAGTAGTCATAAAATTCGAGAGATCTGCAGATGTCAAACATGCAAGCTGAATGTTGCGGCCCTCTATATACTCAAAAAATTGGCATAGCTTCATCTGCTTTGTGCGTAGTGTTCCCCGTGAATTATGCTTCTTTCTGCACTTCATAAGATAGCTCTCCAGCAAAATGTCATACTCTGGATTGACTGTATAACTGCGGTGGCAATATCTAAGTGCGTATCCGAACTGGAAGATGTCGTCTAAAAGGCGGATCGCTCTGCGCGTGGCAGATTGCGACTTTGTTAGCTGGAGTCGTGGACTTGCAATATTTACGCCATAGATGGATTGAAAATATTCCCGTCCAGTCGTTGCAGTGTAGTCCTGAATTTTCTCATTGCTGTAGTAATCTGAAAACTTTCTGAATTCAGCACAGTAAATTTGTAATGCACTACGCTTGAAATCTAGTCGCAATAATTCTGAATTTGCTGTAGTGATTAATTCTGAGATAGGGATACTCTTTTGACTTGGCATAGTTGGCCTCCTTTATATCTGTGATAACCAAAGTATAAAGGAAAATTATGCACAGCGAAACACAAATTTGAAACGTATCTACATCATTTACGAAAGGAGACTTTACATAATTGCTTACAACTCATAATGTACCCGGTCTGCTTAACCATTCACGGGGCGAGACCTACGCGACAATCCTCAACACGCTGGACCGACTGGGGTATGGTGTGGAATGGCAATGTCTTAACAGCAAAGATTTCGGCGTTCCCCAGTCAAGAAACCGCGTGTACATTATCGGATATCTTGATGAGCGATGTAGAGGAAAAGTATTTCCTTTCACCGAAACAACAGGAGGTTCTCTTATACAAACCCACGGCGGGCATCAAGGAGAACGAGTCTACTCCCCCGAAGGATTAAGTTGTACGCTGGCTGCCAATCCGGGTGGCTTCGGTGGCAAAACCGGGCTGTATGAGGTGAGCGTACCAATCAAGTGCACAACCAAGACCGGCTACCAGATGGCACAGGTCGGTGACAGCATCGACCTGAGCTACGCCACAGTCAACAGTCGGCGCGGACGGGTTGGTAAAGAGATTGCGCATACACTTACAACGGGCTGCCAACAAGGCACTGTTGAAGTTCGCCCGGTCAAAAATCCCATCAAGTCCGACCTCGCCCGCAACACCGAACGCACCGGTAAGCCTGGCGCACCCATGCATACACTTACCACAAAAGACCGTCACGGTGTTCTGTACGAGGGTCGCATCCGCCGCCTGACACCGCGCGAATGTCTGCGGCTGCAGGGTTGGGCAGATGACCGCATCGACACGGTGCTTGCCATTCAAAGCGATAACCAAGCCTACAAGCAGGCAGGCAACGGCGTGACAGTCCATGTGGTGGAAGCCATCGGGCGGAGAATTGCAGCCATGGACGCAGAACTGCGGGGTGAGGCGCTTGCCCCTTGATTTCAAAGACCAGTATTTTGGCTGTGAAATCGAACTGACCGGGATAAACCGCGCCACGGCAGCCCAAACGCTGGCCGACTTATTTGGCACCCGCGCCGAGCATTCCGGCGGTGGCTACGATGCCTACAGGGTCAAAGATTTGGACGGTAAAGAGTGGAAAGTCGTTCGGGACAGCAGTATCCATCCCGAATGCCGTAGGCGGTCTGTTCTTATTGGGGAGACCTACAAGGTCGAATTGAACTCTCCGAAACTCGAATACGGCGAGATGGAAAAGCTGCAGGAGGTTGTCCGCGCCCTGCGCCGCGCAGGCGGCATTGTAAACGACAGCTGCGGAATGCACGTCCATGTGGATGCCAGTAAGCATACTCCGCAGAGCCTCAAAAATGTGCTGTCCATCATGTATTCCAAAGAGGATATTTTGTTTGCAGCACTCAAAGTAAACCCTGCCCGCATCGACAGCTACTGTCAGGCGGTGGATGAACCAATTCTGGAAGAAATCCGCAAGCTGCCCAGCGGCGCGAGTATGGATCAACTGAAAGACCGCTGGTATCAAGGGAGGGATGGGAGTGATTATCACTACCATTCGTCACGGTACAGGGCTTGTTATGGCAAGAAAGCGATTATGTATCCCACGTTCCAAACTTTAATTGTACAGCGACAAAAATTATAAAAACAGTCTGTTTTTCTCTACATAATAACTATATAATTTGAGTATTCCAGATATGATGGAGGTTGTTATTGTGGATGATGGAAATCGACTGACTGTGTATGAACTTGTGGAAAGAGTTATCCCTTGCATCATTGCAAAGCACTATAGCGAAAACTATATTCAAGGCTTTCGTTCGACGTTTAGGAACCTGTTAGCGTACTGCAATAAAAATGAAAAGAAATATTTTACAGCGGAATTGGCTCAGCAGTTCATGCTGGATTGCTACGGTGTGCAGCCGGGAACAGTAGAACGGCGATGCTCACGAGTTCACCGTGCAATGGATTTGTTGTCAGACTACCAACATTTCAACGCGGTTATGCTTCGGCGGAGGTTGAATCGAGAGTTCCCTGCAGGACTGCAAGAAGGTGCGGTCAACTACTTGCAAAAGCTATCTCTCCACGGACGCAGGGAGAATACGCTGCGCAGCCACAGAAATGTTCTTCTTCGCTTTACAGATTATTTGTTCAGCGTTGGAGTCACGGATTACAAATTACTTTCAGCAGATATTGTAAATCGATACGTCAAAGTTGTTTCGTGCAATTACAGCAATTCGGTTGTAAGGCTCCATTACAGTATCCTTTTACGCTTTTTTCAGTACCTTGCGCATAGTGGCTACAAGGAAACAGATTTGTCTTTGAAAATGATGCCAATTGTAAAAGTATCCACTTCCGCGCGAATTCCTACAACATTAGATCTTAGCCAAATCGAAAGTATCCTTGCATCTGTTGACCGTGAAAGTCCACAAGGGAAACGCGATTATGCAGTTTTAATGATTGCAGTAAAACTCGGCATTAGAACCAGCGATATACGTAATCTTCGCCCTGCCAATTTTAATTGGGAACAGCATTTGGTGTCTTTCACCCAAGTCAAAACAGGAGAGCCGATAACTTTACCACTTCCCACAGATGTTGGATGGGCTGTAATAGACTATCTGAAAAATGGAAGGCCTGTAAGCGATGCCCCGGAAATTTTTCTCCGCGCAGTCGCTCCATACGTCTCTCTGCAAAACTTTGACAACATTCTTATTAAGCATATGCGAAAAGCGGGCATTCCTTTGGATTCAATAAAGCACCACGGGCTTCACTCGCTTCGACACAGCCTCGCAACACATATGTTAGATGAAGGAATCCCCATTACCTCGATTCAGGGTGTATTAGGACACATAAATGCCGCTTCTACTCAAAAATATATTGGTGTAAATGTACGTCAGCTTCGCAGCTGCGCATTGGAGGTGACTGATTAGTGTTTGAGGAAAAACTTCTTGAACCCCATTTTACCAGTGTGCTTGCACCATATATGCTGGATGTTGTGGAGCAAAAACGTGCCCTTGGCAATAAATACAACGCCGGTGTTGAGGCACTCAGTGCATTCGATGACTTTTGCAATGAGCAACAATTGCGTATACCTGCCATTTCGAAAGAACTGCTGCAAAAGTGGGAAAAAAAGAGACCTCACGAAAACGAAACCACGCAATGTTTTCGGATTTCGTATGTGCGAATTCTTTGTAAGTATTTGCACAGCAATGGCTATGATGCTCCATGTGCATTCCACCCTGCGCCTCATGTAAATAAATGTTTCGTTCCCTACATTTTTACGAAAGACGAAATCGAGAGATTGTTTTCTGCGGTAGATTGTACCAAAGAATCTTCAGAATCTCCACTACGACATTTAGTTATGCCGGTTCTGTTTCGCCTGCTTTATACATGTGGGCTGCGCGTGTCAGAGGCTCTGCACCTTAAGGTTGCAGATGTTGATTTGGATGCTGGAGTTTTAGCCATATACGGTGCAAAAGGAGACAAAGAACGGCTGGTAGGAATTTCGGACTCAATGCTTACATACATGAAATCCTACCGCAGTAATCCATTAGTGGCAAATGCAAAAAGTATTTACTTTTTCCCTGCTCCTGATGGCGGATTCTATGATACAAGTACAATTTACGATATTTTTCGAAAATGCTTATTTGATGCCGGGATTCCACACCGAGGTCGAGGAAAAGGGCCTCGTCTCCATGATCTCAGGCATTCCTTTGCGGTCCACATTCTAAACAAATGGAGTTCCGAAGGAAAAGACATATATACCTGTTTGCCGATTCTCCGCACTGCTCTTGGGCATGACCGAATTACAACAACCGAAAAATACTTGAGGCTTGTCCCGGAAGCCTACATGGAAGTCACCGAACCATTCAATGACCGATTCCATACCATTACAGAGGTACTTTGCAATGAGGAATAGATGCAGCTACGCCGGTTTAGTCTCCGCATACTTTAGCGTGTATCTGGCAGGAACTAAAAATGTCAGTACAAATACAATTTACTCTTACCGGGACACCTTTGTTATTTTTCATGGCTACCTTGAAAAGTATTGTGGCTTTAAATTAGAGAAAATGCTTTTTAACGACCTTTCCCGCGAACTGATTCTTGAATTTCTACAATATCTTGAAACTGAACGCAAATACAGTATATCTTCTCGAAACCAACGACTTGCTGCGCTGAAGTCATTTGCAAAATATGTACAAATTGAATGCCCGGATGAAATGATTCTGTGTCAGCGCATTCTTTCAATTGACAGCAAAAAAGCAGCAAAGCCGACGGTTCAATATTTGAGTAACCAGCAAACCGATATTCTAATGGAACAGCCTGATATTTCCACGCCAAAAGGTCGCAGAGACTTGGCGATGATTCTTCTCCTTTACGATTCAGCTGCACGAGTGCAGGAACTTTGCGATTTAAGAATCTGCGATATCCGAATAGATTCACTACCGGTTGTACATTTATTAGGAAAGGGGCGAAAAAGTCGAGATGTTCCGCTTACCAAACCGTGTGCACAGGTATTGCGACAATACATTTGTGAGAACCATCTTGATATACCAGAACGCCGCAATGACCAGCTGTTTACAAATCCGCAAGGGAAAAAGTTGACTCGCAGCGGTGTTTCCTACGTGCTAGCAAAATATATCCACAAAGCAAATACTGCGGTGGATTCATTTTTTCCGCAGATTACACCGCATTGTCTCCGGCATTCTAAAGCAATGCATCTTGTTGAGGCAGGCAAAAATCTCATTTATATTCGTGACTTTTTAGGGCACGAATCTATTGAGACAACACAGGTTTACGCAAAAGCTAATCCCGAAGCCCGGCGCAAGGCATTAGAAACAATGGACACGAGGATGAATACGCCTGCCATGCCGGATTGGAACGACGACCCTGACTTAAAGGCGTTTTTAAAGACCTTGTAGAAAATTATGCTGAGATTTCTGGTGAACAGTCTCGAAGTAACGTCTGTTCTAAAAGATTCTCAGCATAACTTTTTTCTGCGCATAAAAGGCGTTATGTTGAGCTCAACATAATGCCTTCAATATGCATTCTGTATTCTATCACGGTACAATCGAATGGCGGTTGTTCAACTCCACGCTTCATGCAGGTGAAGCCAAAGCCAACATCATTCTGGCTATGGCGATTTCTGCGCAGGGCATCAACCAGAAGTACACGCAGTTCCGGAAAACGTCCATCGGGGATAATCCGGCGTTCACCTTCCGCACCTTTCTGCTGCGGCTGGGGCTGATCGGCCCTGAGTACAAAAATGTGCGGATGCACCTGCTGAAGAACCTGCCCGGTGACAAGGCGTGGCGGCACGACAAGTCGCTGTATCCCAGCAATCAACCACGGCTTCATACAGATGAGGTCAGATAAGGAGAAAACCAATGTCTCGAAAAGAATACTTTGCCTATGGTTCCAATCTGAATTTTGATCAGATGGCTTACCGCTGCCCGGAGGCAACCGCCGTGGGTATCGCCAAGCTGGACGGCTATGAACTGGCGTTCCGGCGCGGCTACCTGACGATTTTGCCCAAAGAGGGAGCAAGCGTAGAAGGGCTGATCTGGTCTGTCACCGACCACGACGAATCCCAGCTTGACTGCTATGAAGGGTATCCAACTTTTTATGACAAGGAAACCATGACGGTTACGGATGCAGACGGCACGCCGCATGAAATCATGGTTTACACCATGAACGCACCGTACCGCGACCAACTGCTCCCGGTCAGCAGCCGTTACAATGCGGTTGTCATGCAGGGGTGTCTGGATGCCGGTATTTCTCCGCAGCAGTTCTATGATGCTGACGAAAAATACCGCAAAGCCTACAAGGCCAGAGCCGCGCCGGTCCCTAAGAAACACGCTCCCGAACGCTAACCAAGCCCGCTGCACCGTGCAGCGGGCTTTTTCTTTTGCAACAAAAGGAGAAATTCGTATGAAGAACAAACACAGAATAAAGCAGGGCTTGTCGCTGCTGCTGGCGGGAGGGATTGCGCTCACAAATCTGGGCGCAGCGCTGCCCGCTTTTGCCGAGGATGCCGCAGCCACGCCGGAGACAGCTTCAGCGGCCACACCGGAAACTGCTGAAGCCAATGTCCCGACACCGAATCTTTTGCAGATCACTGAAAATCTGTACGACGATCTGCCGGACGCGCCTACCGGCAGTTACCTTGGCAGCATGGGTCTGCCCGTGGCAACCGGCGAAACAAAAATCGGTATCTCCGCGTGGGTTTCTGACCTGTATGACGGCGTAGATGCCCATATGGATGCCGATGCGCTGAACGCAGATGAGAACACGGTCACAATCGGCAAAACTCCCGGTACAGACTATGCCATTGTTCCGCTGTTGGCGCAGGTCGAATACCCGGCAGACGGTGCGGTATCCGAAATCATACTGCCGGACGGTGTAGAGCTTTTAAGCTACCGCTCCACCGATTATGAGCCTATCCCGGCAGACGAGCAGGAACAGGCTGAAATCCTGCACCAGACATACTCGGAGCAATCGGCGGCAGCCACCGGCCTGTATGTAAAAGTCTCTGCCGATTTTACGGCACAGCTGGTCTATACGGATTCGGACGGCAGTTCGCAGTCAAAAGCTATCCATGTACAGATCAGCGAGGATGCCGCACCCACACAGATGTATGCCGACACCGGCGATGACGGCATTGCCGCCTATGCTGCAGGACCGACTCCGCCGTATGCCATCGGCAAAATCACAAGCATCGCCAAAGAGGGCGGCACATGGCTGATTTGGTTCAACGGTCAGGAAGCTTACTGCTGCAGCCACGGCCTAAACGGCCAGCCAAAGGGCTGCCCCACCTACAGCTTCTCTCATGTGTCCCGCCTTGAACCCGGCCAGTATACGCCGGGCAACCACTATGCAAACCAGGTCAACATCTGGGGTGGTCTTGGCCAGCTGAGTCTGGATATGCTGGATGACCGTCCTGTTGTGGCAAGCCTTGAAGATGATCCTGAAGGCTGTGAAGAACAGCCGGACATCCTTGGCAGTCTTTACGATGAAACCCAGCAGTGGATCATGGAAAACTATCCCGGCAGCTACGCGGCGCAGACCTATATTGCTGCTGCAGAAGAACTGGTAAACGGTACAGATGCGCAGTCCGGGGAAAACGGCTACTACACCTACATCTATAACCCGCCTGCAGGGTATGCGTGGCAGGTTGTGGCACTGGTCGGTGAAGAAATTGCGGGCGGCACTGAGATCCCGGATGTGCCGAGTGTTCCGGAACCGAAGTATTATTCCGCTGCGTGGACAGCTCCTGCGCAAAGCGCCAGCGGAAGCTTTGATCTGACATTCACAGTCAACACCGACAAGTACCAGCTGAACACGCTGGAAAAGGTGGACGGGGCGGCCATTACCGTCACGCCCAGCCGGACCGGCGGCAATGTGGACGGCGGCAGCTGGCAGATGACCCCTGCCGGGGCACAAACCATTACCACAAGCGGTCACACGCCGAATGACAACTTTCACCTCAACGGCGGCGATGGTTCTGCCACATGGACGGTTCACTATGAGGTGTCCAAGACCAGCACCAGTACGCTTTCCGGGCAGGAAGGACCGTTCACCAGCCAAGCCGAAGCGGATGCTGCTGCAGAAGCCGCCAAGAATGCAGCCATCGGGCAGCTGCAAAATGAAGCGCAGGGCATGGTAGATGCCGCTATTGCCGCGGCACGGGCGCAGCTTGCCAATATTACATTCAGCTACGATGAAATCACCATTCCGCACGGCTTCGACAGCACGCCCGGCGCGCTGGGCAGTCACCAGACTATTACGGTTCCTGCCAATAGTAGCAACGACTACCCGATGAAAAACGATGAGTGGTCGGTAAAGGTCTGCATCGACAAAATCGACAGCGAAACCAAGCAGCGCATCAAGGGCGATGCCGAGTTTGAGATTTTTGAGTGGGATACCGTCAGGCAGTGCTATATCCCCAATGGTGGGTACAACCAATACAAGGTTGAACGCCAGAGCAACGGCACCTACAAGGTCATCAACCACAGCGACTATGCGGGCGGTTCGGATGGTTTGTTCTATACTCAGCGCAACGAGGGCAAGTTCGTCATTGTGGAGAGCCGTGCTCCTAACGGCTACTATGGCGACTGGTCGGATGTAAACGCTCCCGGCACAGCCGGTTCCGTGCTGGGCAAGCGGGCGTATGCCTTTGAAATTACCAAAGCGCAGGATGGTCAAACGATTTGGCTGGGGAACGCCGATTATAACGCGGATATTACCACGACCAACAGTGGCAGTACGCTCATCGACACCGGTGAGGGTGTGGTCACTATCACCTTTGGCAGCCGCAATGCAGATAAGACCTACGCCACAGACCCCACGGGCATTGCCAACAACGAAGATTCCTACACCATGCACGCCAATGCCGACAAGATGCAGAATGATCGTGTCCTCGGCAATATTCTGCTGACAAAAGTGGACTTGGACGCCGCGCGGTATCTGGCTGCGGGCAGCAACGGAGATACCACGCTGGAAGGTGCTGTGTACGATCTGTACACCGCTGACACGATTGAACACCCGGACGGCGTTTCGGGTGTCGTAGATTATTCGAAAATCACCGATGCCAACGGCACGCCCATTTGGCACACCACTGTCCTCACCAATGGCGGCTGGGATACGGATTACCTGCCCATTTTGCAGAAAGACCGGCTTGTGGCTTCCGCCCAAATCAGGGACGGCAAGCTGGCTTTTGCAAATCTGTATATGGGACGCTATTATCTGGTCGAACGCGCCACCGGGCTGGTATTGCCCGTTGACGGAAACGGAAAGCTGTATGTTACCGGGAAGTATCCGCTTTTGAACAAAAAGCTCGAACGCACAGGCAAGTACAGCAGCCTTGCCACCAAGGGCGGCGAGTACACCGACTACATCTACAAAAACCAGTATTCCGCCGTAGCTGAGAGCCGCAAGCTGGACGGCAGCAAGGCGTGGGATGGCTACTATCTGTCTTATGCCAAGGGCTACCTCTGCGATGAAGTCAATCATTACAAAACCCTGTCCTATGCGGATGAATCGACCTACCACATCCACACCGAGCAGGAAAGCCAAGACGAAGTGCTGAAATCTGGTTTTAGTTTGCAGAAGTTGGTTTCGACCACCGGTCAGCCAAGCCCGGCACTGAAATTGGAAGGCGCGGGCTTTACGGTTTACCGCATTTCCAAGTTAAGCAAGGCGGCGCAGTTCAAGCAGAACCCGGATGGCAGCTACGATGCACAAAGCATTTTGGACGCCTACCGCAAGGACAACTACGATAACGCAACACTAAAATACGATTTCACCCATGAAGGACAGGCCTTCGCCAATATGTTCGAGGGCAACACCGACACGGTCAATGCCTATAATTCAACCTTGACCGCAGACGGCGACTACGCCAACGGCAGGGGCAACGGCTGGATGCCCACGGATCAGCCCGCTGAATATAGGCTGGGAGAAATGTTCACCAACGATGAGGGCGTTTTCCGCGTTGAGGGGCTGCCGTATGGGCAATACCTTATTGTCGAAACTACTATTCCGAAAGACGTATTCCAGTGCGACCCGTTTATCGTGACAGTGGACGCCAATAGCCCGCAAAGTCGATTTACAGTTCCTGCGGGCAGCGTCACCACCCCCAGCAACGATTATATGACTTTTAATGTGCTGGACGAGGAACTGGAAGGCTATTTGCAGCTCATCAAGACCGACACCGAAACCGGCAAGGCGGTCAAAATTGCAAACACAGCCTTTGCGCTGTATCGGCTGGATGAGAAAGACCGCAAAACCCGCATTTCCATGATCGACCCCGCCAGCGGCAGCGCCACCAAGAAAACGGATGTGTTCTACACCGATGCAGACGGTCTTATGAAAACACCCGAAAAACTGCCGCTGGGCAGATACCTGATTGAGGAACTGCAAGGTCCGGTAGGCTATTTCAATGATTCCGCCTACTCGGTGGAGTTTGAAATCAAGTCTGACCGCGTCTGGCAGGTTGTGGGCAATGCCACCAACGACATGGATGAGTACATCGTCACGGAGAAATACTGCAACCACGAAACCCTCGGTCAGCTTACTATTCGTAAGCTGGGCAATGTGCTGACCGACTACCAAGATGGACAGTTCATCTACACGCAGGACAACCTCGCAGGCGCGGTGTACGAAATTCACGCAGACAGAGATATTGCCACGCCCGACCGCCAAGGCACTTACTGGTACAAATCCGGCGACTTGGTAGCAACTGTTACCACAGGCGCGGCGGGGCAAGTGGACGAGGTGAAGTTCAGCCCCACCCGTACACAGGCAACCTATGATTTCTTGAAAATCACCCATGATGGCACCAAAGGCGAAGTCACCGTGACCCTGCCGCTGGGCAAGTACACCATTACCGAGGTTCAAGCGCCGTATGGTTTTGTGCTGACCCAGCAGAGCTACACTGTGGAATTTGGCTGGGACAACCAGAAAAATGACATTGTGCTGGCAAAAACTATTGCCAGCCACGAGCAGGACGGCGACAAGGAATGTTCGTACAGCATTGTGAATGTCAAGGACGCCTCGGATGCCCACAAGAATGGGCAGACGCTCGTGTTTGAAAACGCCCGTGTACTCCCCACGCCCGAAAAGCCCGGCGATAAAGTCAGCAAAATCGGCGTAGGCATCTACAAGCAAGATTGTGAGGCGCTGACCTATCTGTCCGGCGCGGTGTATGAACTCTACACCGTGGATGACATTTATTCCGCAGACGGTACAAAGCTGCTGGACGCCGGTGCAAAGCTGGCCACCGGCAGCGCCACCAATGCCAACGGTTTCGCGTGGTTCGATGTGGATGTTCCCATCCGTTCTGAAAGCTATCCGGATTCCGGCAACAACGGCAGATACCGCATTGTGGAAATCACCGCCCCTGCGGGTTACCTGCTGGACAGCACCCCTATGGAAGTTTCCTTCACCTATGAGGGTCAGCAAATCGCGTGGCAGGTCGTGGACGCTACGAACACTAACCTGCGTACCACGGTGGATATCTCCAAGCAGGACATCACTAACAGCAAAGAACTGCCCGGTGCAAAGCTGGAAATCCGTGATACTGACGGCAATCTGGTAGAGGGCTGGACATCCGGCAAAGTACCGCACACCGTGCGGGGTCTGGAACTGGAAAAGGAATACACCCTGACAGAGAAACGCGCCCCGGATGGCTACGCCGAAGCCGAAAGCATCGTGTTCAAGCTGGTGCAGAACGGTACAGAGCAGGTCAATGAGGTATATGTAAAAACGGACGATGACTGGTCGAAAATGAATGGTTCAACCATTGTCATGCAGGACGCGCCGGTACTGGATATCGACAAGACCGACATTGCTGGTAATCTGCTGCCGGGTGCTACGCTGACGATCCGTGATGCTGGCGGCGAAGTTATTGACACTTGGGTGACAGATTACAAAACCCATCGTGTTCCTATTTCGGATGATTTCCTCAAGCTGTCGGATGGCAACAAGGAGTACATCTACACCCTGACCGAAGATGCCGCCCCGGCTGGCTTTGAAATTGCCGAATCGGTGCAGTTCAAGTTGGAATCTGTGGATGATGTGATTTCTCTGTTCGTCCGCGAAAATGCCGATGCCGAATGGGCACGCGCCGACAAACGCCTGATTCAGATGATAGACGAAGCTACGCCCCGCGAGGACACGCCAACACCAACCCATGCTCCCACACCGCAACCGACGCCCGCTGCAACCCCTGCGCCTACACCTGCGCCTACGCCGCATAAGGTGCAGACCCTCCCGCAGACAGGAGATGGTTTCCCGCTGCTGACTATTGTAGTCGTGTTCCTTGCGTCTGCGACAGGTATCGTGCTGCTGACCGTTAAGCAGAAAAATGCGCCGAAAGAAACTTCTGATGAGGAGGATGCCGATGAAAGTTCTGATCGTTGAACCCGGAAAATACCCCCGCGAAGCCGACATTGAACACACCCTTGAAGCCGAGCAGGCAGTTGTCGGCGGCACCATCGAGGCCGTGTACCCTTGGCGGGATAGCGCCTGTATCGTCTGTAATGAGTAGTTCCTACAAATGAGTAGTAATTGAGCAAAATGCCCAGAATCCCGGGCGTTTAAGCATAATTTACTACACATAATCAGAAAGTTTTCTTTCCAAATTGTGTTAACCATTGCAATAAATCTTCATCCTCCTCCCAAGGCATTGTGGTATTGGGTGTGTAATTCGGCACTTTCTCCTCAAATACTTTTCGCTTCATCTCTGCATCGATGCGAGCGTAAACCTCTGTTGTAGAGATGTCTGCATGCCCAAGAAAATCTCGAATATATATCATGTTAACACCAGCTCGCAGCAAGTGCATGGCTTTGGTGTGGCGTAATACATGAGGAGATATATTCTGTGGTTCAAGTACCGGAGATGCCTTTGCCGCATACTTCTTCAGAATATAGGTGACTCCATAGCGAGATAAAGCCTGCTTTTTTGCATTATAAAATAGCGGAATCATCTGAGACTGAGAATCGGAATGAAAGCTGCGGATATATCTGTCCAACAGTTTGCAGGTATCCTTCATCAGGGGAACCTGACGAACTTTTCGTCCTTTTCCAGTTAGAATAACCATTGGGGGGTGTGTTAGACGGACATCTTTCAGCCTAAGATCCACCAATTCCTGTACCCGTGCGCCAGAGTCATACAGTAGTGCAAGAAGTGTCAAATCTCGGAGCCCTTGTCGGGTAGATGCATCTGGTTGGGACAGAAGAAGTGACAGATCATCCTCCGTCAAAAACGGTATCAATGCCTTTTCGTACTTTTTGGGTCGCAGATTAATAATGTCAACGCAGTTTTCTATGTTTTCCGGAAACTTGTACTGTACAAAATGAGCAAAGGCCTTTATGGCGGCAAGTCGCTGGTTTCTTGTTGTAACCGCAATATGGCGGGATGTTTCTAACCAATCCAGAAATTCAGAAACAAGTTCCATATTCAGATAGCGCAATTCTATATAATTTGCGGAGATGCCTTTCTTTTCTTGAAAAAATAGAAGGAGTTGCTTGAAAGTATCTCTGTATGAATTGGTGGTATTGGGACTCACCCCGCATGTAGTAGGCAGATAGATTGAGAAATACTCGGTCAGTGCTTTGGTAAAGTCAGTTTTCCTCATCCGTCTCACCTCCAACCGGAATAATGCCGACAAATGCTCTGTCAAGTTTTTGGGAAAGTTCCGGGAACGAAGCAACCGTCAGGTGAATATACCAACAGGTTTCACGGTAACTCTTATGTCCCAAATACGCGGCAAGGCGAGGAACGATTACCATGGGATCATACCCATCAGAAAGTTGTTTTTCCAGTGTATGAACTGCGAATGTATGCCGAAAATCATGCACACGAGGGCCATTGCCGGTGTGAGGAATATTGCATGCGAATAGCAGCTCGCGAAAATTATCATAGATTGTTTTAATAGAATAATGGCCACAAGCAGATGGAAAGAACCATTCTCTTTCATCTGGTAACTGAGCAGAGTAGCTTCGGAGATACTCTATTACGCTATTGTGGACAGGGACAAGTCTATCCTTACCTCCTTTCCCGTTGTGTACAGTAATAATGCCTGTATCCAAATCGACATCCTTCACTCTTAGCCGGAGCACCTCACCTATACGAAAACCACAGCAATATAAAAGCCGGATAACAGCAGGTATGACCAGATGCCTTGTTGGCGCATTATTCCTGACCGGCAGATTATCTGCTGCATATAATAATCGCCGTATTTCTTCAACAGTAAATATATGCGGGGTAAAAGTCGAACTGTTCTTTAGTTTGCTGGTATCCGGGACATAGGAGATTCCGTCCTGCGTGTATGCAAATTTTGCAAAAGCGCGTATCGCATTATGTCTGACTATTTTCGAACGGTTTGAAAGATATGGCTTTAATAAATCCCATGCGTCAATAAGCTCTTTTGTCACCACGGGGGCATCCGAGAGTTCCTTTGAAAGGCAGTCCAGTTCCTGCATATAATAGCCGCAATGCACGGAGGTATATCCCTCATTTTGTCGAGATTCCAGATATTTCCATATTATTGGCGCAAGCTGGCTTGTGAAAGTAAATTGTTTCATAGTAATCCCTCCAAACTCAGCGAACATAACCGCATATGTTCAATATCGACCCGCAAGTAGGTTTCTGTTACACTGATGTTACTGTGACCGAGGATTTGGGACACATCCTGCACCGGAGTGCCTTTTCTCAGCATATTTGTGGCAAACGAATGGCGGATAGTGTGTACGCCTGTGTGCCTCTTTGTTGGGATAGCAATCCCTGCTCTGCGTAAATACTTATGAAATTCCGGATTGAAATTGTTATGCTCACCCAATGGCTGAAACGGTGCGTTATGGCTCAGAAAGATAAAAGCCGAGGAGGACTGTGGGCGGCCATCTTGCAAATAAGAAATAATCGCCATACCTAGCTCTTTGCTGAGTGGCAGACTCAAGGCGTTCCCTGTCTTCTGCTGAGAAAGTGAAATGCAGTTTTCCTTCCAGTTAATATTTGAAAATTTGAGTCCCAAAACGTCGCTTATCCTTAACCCTGTTCTTGCAAGAAGCAGAAAAATCGCGTAATTCCGCCTTCCAACTGGATTGGCAGTATCGATGACTGCAAGAATCTTGTCGATTTCTTCAGGACTCCATACCTGTGGAATCTGGGGTGCAGTGCGTTTGAAGTTTGGGAGTTGAAGGGAATAATCCAAATCCGTATATTTGTGGTCATAAAGCCAGTGCAGGTAAGCACCAACTTGTCGGCATCTTGCTCTACGAACATTCATGCATATTTCTGAAGCATTGCTCATAGCCGTGGAAAAACAGTTGATAGTCTCCGCATTTATGCTTTTGATGTTCTGTGTGTTTGATGAATGAACAGCAAGCAAGAAAAGCCTCAATGCTGCTATTGTGTTGTCCATCCACGATCTCGAAAAATTCTGCATTTTGCAATAACTCAAGTAGTCGGAAAAAAACTTATCGAAACAATCGTCATCAATAGAAGCAACGCCATAAACTTTACGGCGGCACACTGTTCCCGTGCGAAAAATCTCGTCCAATGCATTCATGTGACGCCGTGCATGGCGCATTCGACCGTCAAGAGTCTGATCTATAGCGTGGACATCGACTCCGAAGTATTGAAGCAAAAACTGCTCTGCAGTTTCACGGCTATAAGCGGGAGAGGCTGAATACGAAAGAAATCTGTTCCATGTAGCTCTATAAAACCCAAGAGTACTTTTCTTGTAACCCTGACCGAGTAGCCATTGCTCGGTCTTTTCCATCAATTCCTTGATTGGTATTGTTGCTTCAGACATTATAAAACCTCCTGATGTTATTTGCAGAGCATTGTGTCTCTACATTATGTAGAGTATCACAAAAAGCTACCGGCTAAAATACAAATGAAATCAGGAGGTACGAAAGGAGATGTCAATTATGCTACACATAACATATAACTACGCATTACAGACGTTATGTGGTGCACCACATAACGTCTGTAATGACAACGGCATTGCAGAAAACCTGTCGCTGAACCGTATGCTGGGCGACTATGACATCATCCATGGCACGTTTTTCGTCTGCGGGCTGACCAGCAACGATTTTACTGACCTTACCCCGCAGCAGATGAAGCGCTACGAGGAACTATACCACGATCCGCAGCTGTTTTTCCTGCTGGGCAAGACCCTGTGCGTGGAACACACCACGCCGGAAGAATATACCCGCGTTATGGCTCCGCCGCCCAAAACAAAAGAATCCCCGGAGCGCTGATATGAATATCACCATCTTAGCCCGCAGCCCGCCTGCGGGCTTTTTTCTATGTCCGAAATCATCCAACAAGCAAGGAGAAGAACTAATGAACGACATTTTTGAAAACACCGAAACCATGAAAGAAAACGAGCATCCCTGTTTTTACACCGCAGAATCCGTCATGCGCGGGCATCCCGACAAGCTGTGCGACCTTATTGCCGACAGCGTGCTGGACGCCTGTCTGCAGCATGACCCCGCCAGCCGTGTGGCCTGTGAGGTAATGGCAACCCACGGTCACATCATTGTGGCGGGCGAAATCACGACCAGCGCTAAGCCGGATGTGTTCAACATCGTCCGCGACACCCTGCGGGATGTCGGCTATGACCCGAAGGCGTACCAAATCGACTGCTACATCCACGACCAAAGCCCCGACATTGCGGGCGCTGTCGAGCCGGAATTGGCTGAGGGAGAGGACGAGGACACCCTCGGCGCGGGCGATCAGGGCGTTATGGTCGGCTACGCCTGCAACGAAACGCCCGAATATCTTCCGATGCCTGTGGTTGCCGCCCAGCGCCTTGTAACGCTGTTGGAAATCTCCCGCATGACCGGCGTTATCCCCGACATCGGCCCGGATGGCAAGGTGCAGGTCACGATGGAATACAACGGTGATACCCCCGTGCGCATCACCACGGTGGTCGTCTCTGTGCAGCACAAAGAGGATACCGATATGGACAAGCTGGAGGATCTGCTGGACGAGTATGTGTTCCCGCTGGCCTTTGATGGTATGCCCGCCGACGACGCGGAAATCATCCTGAACCCCAGCGGCAAGTTTGTGCAGGGCGGCCCGGATGCCGATACCGGCTTGACCGGGCGCAAGCTCATGGTGGACAGCTACGGCACATTTGCACCCCACGGCGGCGGTGCGTTCAGCGGCAAGGATGCCACCAAGGTAGACCGCAGCGGCGCATATATGGCGCGCTTTATTGCCAAAAACATCGTGGCAGCGGGCTTTGCCCAGCGCTGTCAGGTCACGCTGGCGTATGCCATCGGGGAAAGAGAGCCTGTCATGGTGGATGTGAATACGTTTGGCACAGGTGGTCCCTGCGAGGATGACTGCCTGTCGGCCGCTGTGCGCAAGGCGTATGACCTGACCCCTGCGGGCATCATCAAGCAGTTGAACCTGCTGAACCCCATGTACAGCCGCACGGCGGCGGGCGGTCACTTCGGGCGCGAGGATTTTCCGTGGGAAAATGTTGAACATATGAGCGACCTCGCCGCTTACATTGTGTAATTGCCGCGCGTCTGTAAAGAACAAATTGATGCCGCCAACCGGATGACGGCAATCGAGTTCCTGCGGAGGTACCGCCCCAATTCGCTGGTGAAAAGCAGTGCGCGGGGTGAGTACCAGCTTGCAGAGCATGACAGCTTCAAGATAAACGGCGAGTCCAGTGTGTGGCACTGGAAAAGCCGCGACATCGGCGGCAAGTCGGCGCTGAAATATTTGATTTATGTGGAAGGTGTACCGTTTGTAGAGGCGGTGCAGCTGTTATGTGAAGAAAGCCCGATGTACATTCCTGTGCAGCATGAAGCGGTGGAGCGCGAGCGCCCGCTATTCCGTCGGCCGAACCCTGCACCGAATAATGACCGTGTGACGCGGTATTTGCTGGGGCGCGGCATCTCACTGCCCACGATTCGCTACTGTATTGCGAGAAAAATTCTGTACGAAAGTGCAGAATATCACAACTGCGTTTTCTTAGGCAAAGACCCGCAGGGCGTGCCGAAATATGCGGCTCTGCGCGGTATTTATGACTATGGGAAACCGTTTAAGAGGGAGGCTCCCGGCAGTCAGAAACAGTATGGTTTCTGCATCCCGTCGATGCAGCCCGGCACTACCGTGGCCGTGTTTGAAGCCGCCATAGATGCCATGGCCGAGATGACGCTCTGCGGCGATGCGGCAGACAAATACCGTCTGTCGCTGGGCGGGGTCTCGTCCTCCGGCAAAGAGCCGCTGGCGTTACAGGAATTCCTGCGGCAGCACCCGGAGATCACCACGATAGAACTGCGGCTGGACAACGATGCCAAAGGGCGCATGGCGAGTGTCGGCATCCGGAAAATCTACGGTGACCGCTACGCCGTGTATGACCTGCCGCCCAACATCGAGAATGGAGATTACGCTGATATGGCAAAAAACAACCTGATGGCAAGAACTGCCGCCCATCGCGCAGTTTGCCGATAGAGAGAGATCAACATGAAAGTCAGAAATCGTTCGCCCACTTATAGGGCATAAACAGGAGGTAAATCGTTATGGCTGTGTTCCGTGTACAAAAGACGCAAAATTATACCATTATGTCCAACTATCACCTGAATGACAAGGCTCTTTCGCTCAAGGCGAAGGGGCTTTTATCTTTGATGCTGTCCCTGCCGGATAGCTGGGATTATACCACGCGCGGGCTGGCATCCATCTGCAAAGAGGGTGTGGACGGGATTCGGGCAACGGTTCGGGAACTGGAAAACGCCGGGTACATCATCCGCCGCCGTGTCCGTGACCAAAGCGGGCAGGTGCGCAGTATGGAGTACACGGTGTTTGAGCAACCGCAGAAACCAGAACCGGAAAATCCCGTACAGGCTAAACCTGAACGGGAAAAGCCTGTGCAGGAAAAACCCGCGAAGGAAAATCCTGCACAGGAAAATCCCACACAATTAAATACTAAAGAAACAAATAACGCAAATAGTAAATACGAATCAGACCTTATCCGCACGCAGTACCGCAACCTGATTCTTGACAACATCGAGTATGCGCTGCTTGCGGCGCGCAATCCGACAGACAGGGCACGGTTGGATGAACTTGTACACCTGATGCTGGACACCGTCTGTGCAAGGCGAAAAACGATTCGCATTGCGCAAAACGACTTCCCGACAGAGGTGGTGAAATCGCAGTTTTTGAAGCTGAACGCCGAACATATCCAGTATGTTTTGGACAGGATGCGGCAGAACACCACCGAGATCCGAAACATCAAGCAGTACTTACTGGCGGCGCTGTACAATGCGCCGCTGACGATGGAAAACTACTACGCCGCGCAGATCAACCATGATCTGTACGGCAGAAACCGAGGTGATGCAATTTGCTGATGAAATTTTATTCTCCGCTGACTGCGGAATTTTTCCCGAATGAACCTGATTGGGAGGACGAATCTTACAACGAGTACGAGGGTTGCCAGCTGAACGGTCATGACCTGCTGCAATATGCCGACGCTGTTAATGAGGCTGTGAAAAAGGACATTGCAGATTTCAACGGCGACCTGATGCAGTATTACCACGAGGACGATTTCGTCCGCCGCAAAGTGGTAAGTGCAGTGCCGTCTGTGGAAATTTGCGGCAACAAACTGTGCGGGTGCATGAACGTGGAATTGCGGGAACCCTTGAACGAGAGTGAGCAGGCGGCTCTCTGCGACTACATTTCCGGTCAGTACAGCGACGGCTGGGGCGAGGGCTTTGAGCAGCGGGATATTCGTGTGGATGACGGCACGTTGGCTGTTCATTTCTGGCAGGAAGATGGATTCAAGATGACGCCAACTTTTGAGAAAATCCCGAAACCGGGAAAGAATTCTCTGCGCCCCAAGATGCAGCTGATTGGGCAGGACGGCAATATTTTCGCCATCATGGGTCGCGCATCCCGGCTGCTGAAAAGCAGCGGGCAAGGTGACAAAGCCAAAGAAATGCGTGACCGCGTTATGTCCTGCGACAGCTACCAGAAAGCACTCAGCATCGTTTCCGAGTATGTGGAAACCGAACTGTCGCCCAGCCCTACGCCCAAGCGTGACCGGGGTGATGCCAGATGAAGAAATACGAGATCACCGACATTGCCCATCCCGACAATCCCAACCTGCACCGCATCCGCGCGGTGACGGACTTAACCGAGGATGTCCTTGCCGGGATGCTCGGCGGCTATGTGGAAAGCTGCGATAACCTCGACCAAGAGGGGCGTGCATGGATTTCGGAGGATGCCATCGCCTGTGAAAATGCAGTTGTCTGCGGGGATGCAGTTCTTACAGATCACGCCGTTGCAAAGGGCTGCGCCTATGTCGGAAAGAACGCCACCGTGACAGGGGATGCGACTGTGCAGGATGATGCCATCGTCTGCGGCGGGGCCATTATGGGAAAAAGCTGTGTCTGCGGTTATGCCGTGATTCGGCAGGATGAGCAAACCTTGTGCGCACCGATCATTGACGGCAGCGCCCGTGTATATGGCGAAATTTCAGGCAATGTTGTTTGCCGCGGCAATGCCGTTGTCCTGCCCGGCACCAAGCTCGACAACAGGACGCAGGACTGCTTTGTACTCGAAGATGACCGTGTTTCTGTGCAGACGGCCAGCCGCACACCACCACCGAAAGAACCTCGCAGCAATGATTTTGAACGATAAAACGAAAGGAAGATGCCTTTGAAGAACACTCCCGAAACGCTCAACATTCTCAACCCTGATTTCCGGATGCCCGAACACTGCGGCGGTGACCGCTGGTCGATTTTGCACGGGGATTCCCTGCAGATCCTCCGCCAGCTTGAACCGAACAGCTTCGATGCCATCATCACCGACCCGCCCTATGCCAGCGGCGGCAGCAGCCAGACCACCAAAAACCGCAGCACCAGCGAAAAGTACAGCAGCATGAGTAAGGACAAAGCGCTGCCCGACTTCGATTCCGACCAGATGGATCAGCTGAGCTGGATGTTCTGGACGGCGGCATGGCTGCAGGATGCCCGCCGCATTGCCAAGCCCGGCGCGCCTGTCTGCCTGTTCATCGATTGGCGGCAGTTGCCCGCCATGACACTGGCCCTGCAGTGGGCGGGCTGGACCTGGCGCGGTGTAGCCGTGTGGGATAAGGTCGCCAGCCGCCCGCAGAAAGGACGCTTCCGTCAGCAGTCCGAGTACATTGTGTGGGGGTCGAACGGCAAAATGCCGCTTGAGAGAAATGTTGGGTGTCTGCCGGGCGTGTTCCGTTACCCGAATCCCCAGAACCGCATCCATGTCACCGAAAAGCCCTTGCAGCTCATGCGGGATGTGGTGCAGATCTGCGAACCGGGTGGGCGCATCCTTGACCCCTTTGCCGGGGCAGGAACCACCGTGCTGGCCGCTGTGCAGGAAGGCTATGAGGCTGTCGGCATTGAAATGTCGGACGCCTATTTCCAACGCAGCGCCGAACGGCTGAAAACTGCCCTTGAATCCGAAGTGAATCAAAACTGATTCACTATTTTGCAAGAAATACCGAAAAGTGAATCAAATCTGATTCACTCCCGAAATTCAGAAAGGAAACACGAAAATGAAACGACCTTGGGCTTTTATCTGCGCCAGTGAGGGCGCAACCTCCAAACATCTCCGCAATTATTGCCGTGAAGTCTACCTGCTGGGCTACCTGCCGGTATGCCCCAAATTGCAGGACAGCCAGTATTTGGTGCTGGAAGATGCCGTGGAACGCAGTGAATACACCGCCATTGTGCGGGATAAGCTGTTGCGCTGCCCGATGCTGGTGGTCTGCAGCCGCAATCAGGATGCGACCACCAACGCGCAGATCGGCTTGGCGCAGAAATACAACCGTATTGTCACAACCTTGGACGGTTTGAAGAAAGCCGTTTCGGAGGGTGACGACCTTGTGTCATGAATTGCGCTGGGGGGCATGTTTGGCAAGCATAGCGTTTGGATATCCAAACGCACTTTTGGGGTGATCCCCAAACCCCCGCTATGCGCAGACGCGGTCATGTTATCCCGTTGCGGCTGAACGAGCGCGAGTACCGCCATCTTTGTGAACAGGTCAAAATAAGTGGATTTTCGCGCGAGGAATACCTGCGCTCCCTTATCTTGGACAAAGAAATCCATCCGCGCCCCTGCACACACCATGCGGAACTTGTGCGGCAAATTTCCGGTTTGTGCAACAACGCCAACCAGCTTGCGCACCGCGCCAACAGCACGGGCGTGGCGGGGCAGCAAAGCGTGGACGAGATGATGCGCATCGCCAAGGAAGTCTGGCGCGAGATAAAAGAAAACTACTAGGAGGCTCTATGAAATATGGCTTACACATCCGTGATCCCTGTCCGCCGTCTGGATCGGGCGGTGAAGTATGTGATGAACAAAGAAAAGACCACGGCGGTATCCTTGCAGGATGCCCTCGACTATGCCGCCAACCGCGACAAAACAGAGCAATCCTGCTTTGAAAGCTCGTATGCCTGCACGCTGGAAACCGCCTTTGCCGATATGCGCCAAACCAAGGAACAGTGGCACAAGTCGGGCGGTGTGCAGGGGTACCACCTTGTGCAGAGTTTTGCCGCAGGCGAGGTCACCCCCGAACTGGCGCATCAAATCGCAAAGGAACTGGCAGACCGCGTGCTGGGCGGGCGGTACGAATATGTCATCGGCACGCATCTGAACACCGGGCATATCCATTCGCATATTGTCTGGAACTCGGTCAGTTGTGTAGATGGCAAAAAGTATCGCAGCAACTATAAAAGCTATGTGACGGAAATCCGCACGGTGTCAGATGAACTTTGCAGAAAATACAAGCTGTCGGTCATCGACACCGAAACCTCCCATCATGTAGCAAAGCCCTACGCCGAATGGCTGGCGGAGAAAAATAACCAACCCACATGGCGCACAGCCATCCGACAGGATGTGGACGATGCTATCCAACAGTGCCTTACATGGCGGCAGTTCCTTACTGCGTTGGAGCGCAAAGGCTATGAGGTGCGTATGGGGCGCAAGTATCCCGTGTTGCGCCCACCCGGAAAGGAGCGCTTTGTTCGATTCAAAACGCTGGGCAAGAGGTATACCCCCGAAGCAATCCAGACGCGCATCCTTTGTCCACAATTTAACCGTTGCTTCGTGGAAAACTTGCCGCGCATCCAATATGGGCGGCTGCACGGCGGTAAGCCTTGCCGCAAGTTGACCGGCCTGCGGGCGCTGTATTATCGTTACCTGTACGAGTTGGGTGCGCTCCCTCGCAAGCCGCGCCGCCCCAGCTATGCCGTGCGGCAGGATGCCTATAAGCTGGACCAGAGAATCCGGCAAATGGAATTCTTATCCAAGCACAACATTGACACGCTGGAGCAGCTGGAAACTCACCGAAAAGCCCTGCAAACAGAAATTGGGCAGTTGCAGACAAAGCGTAAGCAACTACCCAAAACCGATGATGTACAATCGCAACGTGAATCGGTCAACACCGCCCTAAAGCAGCTTCGCCAAGAAGAACGCCTCTGCCGAAAAATTGCAGAACACTCCCTAGAAGTGCAGCAACATCTCACCGAAGCCCGCCGCGACCGCGCTGCGCAACAACAGCGCGAACAGGAACGCGCGCGTGACCGCTGCCCCGATATTACAACACGTTAATCTGTAAGACCCAGCAACCAATCCCGCGCATTGATGCGGCGAATGCCGTCATACTGTTCCTCCGGATCATCATCCATCGTAAGAATATATTTAGGATAGTGGTCGCGGATGGACAGTAAGGGGCGCAGTTCCCGCTGCAGGGTATCCGCATCACGAACGGAAAGTGCCACTTGGTAATAGAAAATACTGTTGCCGTTCATTGCCACAAAATCGACCTCAAAAGAATCGACCTTTCCGACATACACATCATAGCCGCGCCGCTTCAGTTCCAGATAAATCACATTTTCCAGAATATGACCTGCGTCTGTATTGCGTTTGCCAAGCAGCATAAATCGCATACCGATATCTACGACATAGTATTTTCCCAAAGTTTTCAGATACTGCTTACCCTTGACATTATACCGCTGTGCGGGATAGATAATGTAGCTTTCAGTCAGCGCATCAAGATAGCGTTCGACGGTCTTTACATCAACTTTTCGTCCATCGGATGTCAGGGTGTCTGCGATTTTCTTGGAGGAAAGCGGACTGCCGATGTTGTCAAAAACATAGCGCAACACGCTTTTCAACATCAACGGATCGAGGATCTTTCTTCGTGTCAAAATATCTTTTACGACAATCGTATTGAAAATGCCATCCAAGTAATCCCGAATCTCGTTCGGATGCCCCTTAAGTTCCAGCGCATAAGGAAAGGAACTGTTTTCCAGATATTCGGTATATTTTATTCCGCGATCTTCCATACTGCCGGTACTCTGCATATATTCCTTAAATGAAAGCGGCAGCATTTCGATTTGCACATAGCGCCCGGAAATGAGGGTGGCTATTTCACTGGACAGCATATAGGCATTGGAACCTGTGACGTATATATCTACATTTTTCTTGATATACAAACTGTCGATCACTTTAGGAAAATCCGTGACGTGCTGTATCTCATCCAGAAAAATGTAAGTCATCTTTTCGGGAACAAGACGGTCTTTCAGGTAAGCGTACAGTTTTCTATAGTCGGTAAGTTCCTCAAAATCCATATCCTCAAAATTGATGGCAATAATTTGGTCTTGTTCGACGCCATTCTGCAGCAGCCAATCTTGGTACATTTCCATCAAAACAGACTTTCCGCAGCGGCGGATACCTGTTACGACTTTGATGAGTTGCTTGTCCTTAAACGCAATCAGTTTATTCAGGTATTCAGTTCTGGTAATCCGCATAATAAACCCTCCGCAGCTTTTAATGATAGTATACGCCCAAAAGTGTAAAATGTCACGCACTTTTTGGAATCGAATCCAAATAATTTGAGAAAGAAGGATGTATATGAATTATTCAAACAAAGACTACATCGAACACCTTCGCCGCAAGTACCTGCCCGGTACGCGGCTGCAACTTAGCCGCATGGAAGATGATTTCCCCGTGCCGCCTGGTTCTATGGGCACGGTGGAATGTATCGACGACGCTGGGCAAATCCATGTAGATTGGGACTGCGGGCGCAGCCTTGCGCTTATTCCCGGCGTGGACTCGTTCAGCCGCTTGCCCTCACCCAAAGAAAAGGCCGGTGATGCCAGATGAATTACGGCTCCGAACCTGCAGACCAGGTCGTTCGCTACTCGCTGGAGGGTGCGGAGTTTGCCCTGCGCATCTCCGGCACCGCTGCGAAAAACTTCTTTATTTTCGCACAGGCGGTGCTGCATGACAGCAAAAAGACCCACGGCAAAACGCACCTCATCCGGCTGCTGAAAGAACAGAAACCGCTGAAATTTTTCACGGTAGACAAAGACCGTATGCACGATTTTGCCCGCGCCGCCAAGGCGCATGGTCTGCTGTTTTGTCCCATCCGTGACAAGATGGACCCCGACCACATTGAGATTGCTATTTTGCAGGACGATGCGTCCAAGGCCAACCGTATCATTGAAAAATTACAGTTGGATGTCGTGGACACCGGTACGGCAGAACTGGTCGATGCCGTGCAGCAGAATTTGGAAAATGCAGCCCCCAACCACGAGGACACGCCCACCGTGGATTTTCCTCTGGGCTCGGAGAACGCCAGTCCGTCCGAGCCTTTCTCCGACAGCAGCAAATCTTTTGCAAACTCGCCGTCGCCGCGCGCCGATCTGCTTCGAGCCAAGGGTGAGCGCCCCAGCGTCCGCATGGAACTGCAGGATATTACCGCCTACCTGCGGAACCGAGCAGAGGTACCCAAAGACCGTATGCCCAAGCTGCCGGTAAAAATCCGGCGCAAAGATAAGGTGCTGTAAATGTTTTCTGTTTGTTTTCAAATGGCAGATAGCTATTGCGGCGGTTCTATGGTATGTTGGCGATAGGAGGCGCAAAAACAATGACAGAACGTAAAGTTAAACTCGACCGTGCCAACAAAAGCATCCTGCTCCGGGCGTTGGGTGATGTCTACTACGGACAGCGCGCCCACGGCGGCAGCACCGAAGTAACTGGGCGGCTGATCCTTCGAGTGAACGATCTGCCCGCAGGCGGCAAGCTGACGATGTCGGCGGCAGAGTATCGGCTGGCAAAAGCAGCCCTCAACCAACTGCGTACCCAGCGCTTGGCTGAGGGCGGGTACACCGATGCCGTGGATGATGCACTGGCGCGGTTGCTGCACGCGCACACGCCGCTGTTTATCTGGTGAATCCGGCTGTGACATGGAAAAAATTCTGGTCGATCATTGACCGAGTCCGCGCCCAAGCGGATATGCAGGATGAAGCGTCCGTGAACCAGTTCCTTTACACGGAACTCATCAAATTGCCGCAGGATGAACTGCTCGGCTTTGATTGCGCATGGCAAAGTTATCGCAATAAAGCCAACTTTCCCAGAATGGTCGCAGCAGCCTGCATCATCAATGACGGCAGTTCGGATGACCGATTCACGGATTTTCGTAACTGGCTGATTATGCAGGGGTACGATGCTTATCGGCAGGCGCTGATTGATCCCGATAACCTCGCGGCGCTCAATATTCCGTTCCGAAATACTGAGTGGATGGGATGCGGGAATGTGGCATGGTATGCCTACGCGGGGCAGCAGCTGCGCACCTATTTTGAGAAAGCGGGTATCACCGCTGAACTGCACCGAAAGTATCCGGCCATGCTGGAATTGCCTGACGATTTGAATCGGGCAATCATGCAGGAGCAGCTTGCGCCCCACCGTGCGCAGGAAACCGAATGGGAACGGCAAATGCTGCGGACGGAAGTTAAGCATTACATTGAAGTCAGTGACTTGGCATACAGCTACAACAAATTCTATGCCCAAAACATGCCCGACAAAGTGGCATGGGAAACACTGCAAAGCGATCTGTTTGCAAATCTGCCGCAAATCAAGGCGGAACGTATGCCGCAGGACTTTTCCGTAGTTTTGCCGAAGTTGTGGAGAAAACGTCAGGCATGGGATACCGAGCGTACAAAGCGCCCGCCCTATCGCGGCGAAGAAAGGTAGTCCACCACGCCGGGAAGAAAGAACCCTTGGTGGGTCTGGCTGCTGCCGCTGCCTGTTGTATGGTGGGCGGCGCTGGCGGTGGCTTGCCGCTGGCAGCTGGGCATGAAAATAACGGCTCTGCTGGATGCGCTGAACAGCGCACTGGCAGAGCCGTTTGCGTTAGCGTGGAGTCAAGACAGCCCGCGCTTTTTGCTGGTGTTTACGGTGATTTACGCGGTGGTGGTTATCGTGGCCGTGACGGATCAGAAGAACACCCGTCCCGGCGCGGAGCATGGTTCGGCAGCATGGGGTGACGTGTTCCGCTTGAACAAGTTCTACATGGATAAGCGCGGACCGAACTTGCTGCTGACCCAGCATTTCCACATTGGCATTGATGGGTATAAGCACAAACACAACACCAACATTCTAATTGTCGGCGGCTCCGGCGCAGGCAAGACACGCACCTACGGTGTACCGAATGTGCTGGAATGTGCCTGCTCTATGGTAATTACGGATCCAAAGGCCGAAATTTTGCGTAAAACCGGTAATTTGTTGAAGCAAAAGGGCTATGAGGTTATCGTTTTTGACCTTATAAATCCCGCTGCATCGTTCTGTTACAACCCGTTTGTGTATGTGCATGATGACCGTGAAGTGCTGACTTTGATAGAAAATCTGATTCAAAACACCACGCCATCACATTCGAAAAGCAGCGACCCCTTCTGGGAAAAGTCCGAAACCGCCCTGCTCCAAGCCCTCATGCTATACCTGCTGCACGAAGCTCCGCCCGAAGAACAAAACTTCTCGATGGTAATGGAAATGATTGCAGCCGCAGAGGTCCACGAGGACGATGACAACTACCAATCCCCGCTGGACATCTTGTTCGAGCGCTTGGAAATGCGCGAACCCGACAGCATCGCCTGTAAGCAGTACCGCATTTTCAAGCAAGCGGCGGGCAAAACGGCGAAGTCGATTTTGGTAAGTGTAGGTGTGCGCCTTGCCGCGTTCAATCTGCCGTCCATCGCCAAGCTGACGATGACAGACGAACTGCACCTGCATGAGTTGGGCGAACGCAGAATCGCTTTGTTCTGCTGCATCCCGGATTCGGATAAATCCTTAAACTACCTTGTCGGCATGATTTACACGCAGCTCATCCAAACGCTGTACCGCCAAGCAGACCGCGTACACAAAGGACGCCTACCCGTGCCTGTGCATTGCCTTATGGACGAGTACGCCAATATTTCCTTGCCAAAAGATACCTTTTTGTCGGCGTTGGCCACCATGCGTTCCCGCGCCATTTTCTGTTCCATCATCGTGCAGAACATGGCACAGTTAAAGGCTATGTACAAGGATGATTGGGAATCACTGGTCGGTCTGTGCGACGAGTTTCTCTACCTCGGCGGCACCGAAAAGGAAACCCACAAATATGTTTCGGAACTGCTGGGCAAGGAAACCATCTCCACGACCAGCTATAACCAAAGCAAAGGGCGCAGCGGCAGTTACAGCATCAACCGCCAGCAATCCGGGCGCGACCTTATGACCCCGGACGAGGTGCGGCTGCTGGACAACAGCAAGTGTATCTTGTTCATCCGAGGGGAGTGTCCGGTGGTGGACTACAAATACAATCTGCTCAAGCATCCCAACATCCGCTGCACCGAGGACGGCGGCGCAGCCCCTTACGACTACACCGCCGCCGACAACGCGCGGGACGATCTGCCCGGCGCACCCGAAAATTACGAACTGCTGGATATGGACGATTTTCTGCCCGCCGAAGCTGCAGAAATGAAGCCTACCATACAAAGAATCAGGAGGTCTACATGAAACTGAATCATAACAAAAAATCCGTGAAAATTTCTCTCAATTTGTTTGCGCTGTACGCCGTCATGGTGTGCGGCATTATTTTTGCTTTACCCGCGTTCGCTGCAGATGACCCGCTGGTGGTGGTCGAGAATCTCTCCACGTTCATCTTTTCGCTGATTCGCGCGGTGGGGCTTATCCTGCTGGGGTGGGGCATTGTGCAGGTCGGTCTGTCGTTGCAGAGCCACGACCCCAGCCAGCGCAGCCAAGGTTTCCTGACGCTGGCTGGCGGGCTGGTTATCACGTTCGCCAAAGAAATCCTCGACCTCATTACCGCGTGAGGGTCATTCCAAGAGGAAGGACGGTGATGTCCTGTGGGTGAGTCATGGATCGTCAGCAACTTAAACGCCGCACTCTCCACATGGAATGACAAGCTGGGAGAAATATGGTCACTGCTGACCGAAAGCCCGCAAACCTTCAAAGGTGGGCAAGTCTGGGGTGTAATGACCGGTATCCACGGCGCGTTGCAGGCAATCGGCTATGGGCTGCTGGTGCTTTTCTTTGCTGTTGGCGTTATGAAAACCTGCGGCAGCTTTGTGGAAGTCAAAAAGCCCGAACACGCGCTCAAGCTGTTCATTCGCTTTGCGCTGGCAAAGGGTGCGGTGACGTATGGGCTGGAATTGATGCTGGCGGTGTTCTCCATCGTGCAGGGCATGGTGTCCACCATTATTACCCAATCGGGCAGTTCCGGGATGAGCAGCGTATCGCTGCCACAGGAGTTGATCGATGCCATCAACAACGTGGGATTCTGGGATAGCATCCCCCTGTGGGCGGTTACGCTGATCGGCGGGCTGCTGATTACGGTTTTATCCTTCACCATGATCCTCACGGTTTACGGCAGAATGTTCAGCTTGTGGATGTACGCCGCGATTGCGCCGATTCCGCTATCCACGTTTGCTGGTGAACCCACCAGCAGCGTGGGTAAAAACTTCATCCGCAGTTATGCAGGTGTCTGCTTGCAGGGTGTGGTGATTGCACTCTCCTGCATTATTTTCTCTGCCATCTCGTCCAGCCCGCCCGCCGTGGATACCGACGCATCCGTTGTCACGGCGGTATGGACTTACGTTGGGGAGTTGGCTTTTAACCTGCTGGTGCTGGTCGGAGCCATTAAGGGCTGTGACCGCATCGTGAAAGAAATTATGGGGTTGTAAAGCAAAAGCGACGCACCATTATGGTGCGCCGCAAATATTATGCCTGATGATAGAGAATCCATTCCAGCAAATCCGCTGCCTTTGCACGACCGCTTGCAATTTGCAAAATAATGTCAATCAGTTCTTCCTGCGTGTAGTCAAGTTCAATTCCGTTAATTGCCAGAAAAACCAGCATAACGTGGGCGCCGATGCGCTTGTTGCCATCCACGAATGGGTGATTGCAGACTAAGCCAAATCCAAGCTGTGCCGCCTTTGCCTGCACGGATGGATATAGATACTGCCCGCCGAATGTGGCAAAAGGCGCATTCAAAGCAGATTCCAATAATCCATCGTCACGGACACCGGCAGTACCGCCAAATGTCTCCAACAGAGCATTATGCAGCCTTAAAACCTGTTCCTTGCTCAGCGTTTTCATTTGGCAAGTACCTCATAGGCTTGCTTGTTTTTGGCAATCAGGCGCTTGGAGATTTCGAGAATATCCTCGTCTTTAGCCTGTTGCTCGTCCTCGACTTGGCTGAACTCCATAAGGACATAACGCGGGACATTATTCTTTAAGATGACCGCCGCGCCGTTCTCGTCAACCATCCGTGCTACACGGGAAAAATTCTGGTTGGCCTCCGTGATGGATACAAGATTGTCTGTGTTAATAACCATAATTCAACGCCTCCTTTGAGTATAGTATACACGAATTATAGGATAAATTCAACCTATTTATTAAAGAAGGAAGGAATGCAGTATAGAAATCAAAATACCGAAAGAAGTCCGCGACTACCACGAAAACATCTTTTTCGGGCTGAACACGCGGCAGTTTATTTGCTCGGTGCTGGCGGTCAGCGTGGCCGTGGGCATTTACTTTGCCTTGCAGCCGTATGTCGGCACAGAAGAAATTGGCTGGATGTGCATTTTGGGTGCCGCACCGTTTGCCGCCTGTGGATTCTTCACCTACCACGGCATGACCGCCGAACAGGTGCTTTGGGCGTGGTTCAAGTCTGAAATTCTCTGCCCGAAACGCCTTGTGTTCAAGTCCGACAGTTACTACTACGAAGCCATGCGGCCCGCCATCCGTGTGGGCATGAAACGAAAGAGAGGTTTGCCTATGAAGAAAAACACCCATGACAGCGAGGAAACCGCTTGATTAAAACCCTGTCAAAAGCGCAGAAGATGGAACGCGAAAAGTTCCGTATTCCGCGCAGCGTACAGGATGCAATCCCCATCCACAGCATTTATGCGGATGGGATTTTCCAAGTCGGAAACCAATATTCCAAAACATGGTCGTTCACCGACATTAACTACGCCATCGCCAGCAAAGAGGACAAGACCGCCATGTTCCTTGATTACTCGGAACTGCTGAATGCTCTCGACTCCGGCGCATCTGCGAAAATCACGATTTATAACCGCCGCATCAACAAGGCCGAGTTTGAGCGCAGCGTCCTGCTGCCCGACAAGGATGATGGTCTGGACGAATATCGCCACGAATTCAACCAGATGCTGACCGCACAGGTCACCGGCACCAGCAACAGCATTGTGCGGGAGCGCTATCTGACCGTGAGCGTGGTGAAACGCAATGCAGACGAGGCACGCAGCTACTTTGCCCGCGTGGGGACCGACCTTGTAACACACTTGGCGCAGCTTTCCTCGGTGGCAACCGAACTGACGCTGAATGAGCGCCTGCATATTTTCCGCGACTTTTTCAAGGCCGGGGAACAGGCTGCGGCGGAGTTCAATATCCACGAACACGCCAAGCGCGGGCAGCATTTCAAGGACTGGTTCTGCCCGGACAGCATGGAGTTTGCCGCCGACCATTTCAAGCTGGATGCCCGTTATGGTCGGGTGCTGTATTTGCAGGACTATGCCAGCTACATCAAGGACAGCTTTGTGTCGGAACTCTGCGACCTTGACCGCGATTTGATGCTGTCCATCGATATCCTGCCGGTGCCTACGGATGAGGCCGCCCGCCAGCTGCAAAGCACGCTGCTGGGCGTGGAAACGAACGTGGCCAACTGGCAGCGCCGCCAGAACGCCAACAATAATTTTACCGCCACGATTCCCTACGATATGGAGCTGCAGCGCAAGGAAACCAAGGAGATGCTGGACGACCTGACCACCCGCGACCAACGAATGATGTTCGGGCTGGTGACGCTGGTGCATCTGGCCGACAGCAAGGAGCAGCTCGACAGCGACACCGAAACGCTCTACTCCACGGCGCGCAAGCACCTGTGCCAGCTTTCCACGCTGCGCTGGCAGCAGAAAGATGGGCTGGACACGGTGCTGCCGTATGGTCTGCGGAAAATCCAAGCCCTGCGCACGCTCACCACCGAAAGCACCGCCGTGCTGATTCCGTTCCGCGCACAGGAAATCATGCAGCCGAACGGTCTGTACTATGGGCAGAACGCCGTCAGCAAGAACATGATCGTGGCGGATCGCCGCTTGCTGCTCAACGGCAACAGTTTCCGTTTGGGTGTGTCCGGCTCCGGCAAGAGCATGAGCGCCAAGGAAGAAATCGTGCAGATCGCACTCTCCACCGAGGATGACATCCTCATCCTCGACCCGGAAAGTGAGTTCGGCTATCTGACCGAAGCCCTCGGCGGCGAGGTCATCCGCATTTCGGCTACGTCTGACACCCACATCAACGCGCTGGACATGGACCGCGCCTACGGTGATGAGCGCAATCCCATCGTCAGCAAGTCGGAGTTTGTGCTGTCGCTGTTCGAGCAGCTCATCGGTGACGGCATGGTGACGGCGAAAGAAAAGTCCATCCTCGGTCGTTGCACTGAACAGGTGTACCTGCCCTACATTCGCAACGGCTATAAAGGCACACCGCCCACGCTACAGGACTTTTACCGTCTGCTCCAAATGCAGCCGGAACCCGAAGCGCAGGGGCTGGCGCTGTCGTCCGAATTGTTCATTACCGGCACGCTGAACACCTTTGCCCAGTACACCAATGTGAACACACAGGCGCGAATTATTGCCTACGACATCCGCGAACTGGGTGAGCAGCTTATGCCGCTGGGTATGCTGGTGACGCTGGATGCGATTTACAACCGCGTGATTCAGAACTGGAAGAAAGGCCGCAGAACGTGGATTTTCTGCGATGAGTTTTACATTTTGTTCCGCTATGAGTACAGCGCCAATTTCTTCTACAAGCTGTGGAAACGCATCCGCAAGTACAACGGACTTGTGACCGGGCTGACGCAGAATGTGGACGAACTGCTGCGCTCCGACACCGCCCGCCTGATGCTGGCCAACTCGGAGTTTCTGGTAATGCTGAACCAGAGCGCCACAGACCGCGCGGAACTGGCGAAGCTGTTGAACATCTCGGACAACCAGCTTGGCTACGTCACCAACGTCCCCGCAGGCTGCGGGCTGATTCGGTGCGCGGGAAATATCGTGCCTTTCACCAATAGTTTCCCGAAAAATACTAAGCTCTACGGCTTGATGACGACCAAGCCGGATGAAGTGAGGAAGGAGTAAGTCAATGATTTGCAAAAATAGAGGACCGCCGAAGCGACCCTCCAACCTTGACCAAGGTGTGGTACAATGACCCGATTGGATATGCAGACCTTGTTTTGAACGGAAACCCCGAAATTTATCTAAAAACTGTAACTGAATGTAAACCCTTAGATTAAAACTCAGCCCTCTGCCTTTTCCTTGGCAGAGGGCCGTTTTTTGCTTAACAGTTATTGAGCATCCCTTAATTGCTCTACAACACTGCATTTCGCTGCATTGTCATACATCATGCAAGGAATCAGCCACCCCAGCAGAAGAAATACCGGAATTGTCAGCAGGACAGGCAGAATGGTGAATCGATACTCAAAGAACCAGAACATACTGCCCAGCATTTTTCCTGCAAGAGGTCCCACCGCCAGCGACAGAATAAAGGCCGCCGATACGGAGGACATTGCGTAAAACAATCCCTCGTAGATCAGCATGGTTTTGAGCTGCCGGTTCGTCATTCCTACAGCCTGAAGCACAGCAAATTCACGGCGGCGGGAAAGAATACCGGTCATCATGGCGTTGAAGAAATTTAAGAGTCCCACCAGCCCGATGATAGCACAGAGGATACCACCTACCAGAAGGAACATCTGCCGGAACTGAGCAAACTCAGAGCGAGCCGTGGCCTTGCTT
>OKTZ01000104.1_pt1 | contig 36138 bp, 43 predicted proteins | sample 1606711 | NCBI WGS metagenome assembly OKTZ01 (sample SAMEA3882535, study PRJEB24775) | human gut metagenome | biome: human-associated habitat; feature: intestine environment; material: feces | place: Netherlands | collected 2009/2010 | reverse complement strand
GAAGAATCAGTTTTGCCAGGATGAGCAGAAACATTTAATGAAAAAATTAAAATAAAGAAAATTACTGTAAAAATAAAAGACATTTTTTTCATAACTCAATACCTCCATATGATGTTATTTAAGGAAATTATAGAAAATAAACGGAGAAAGGTCAAGATAAACCGAGATGGAATACATTACCAGTGGATGTGCAGCAGGCACAATGATAAAATGTTTGCATGGAAATACTAATCTGGCAAATCAGAAGGGAGAAACATATCACAATGCCAGAGCTGGCAGAACTGACGGGGATAGGAGAAAGCACCCTGTATGACTATGAGAGCGGAAGAACATCTCCAACACTGAGAGCTTTAGAAAAAATAGCAAAAGTAATGGGGGTAAGAATTAGAGATTTGTATACAGAATAGAATTGTGCGAAAGATAGAAAAAATAAGCCAAATGTTTAGAATTCCTCCGGATATTCGGAATTCTTAAACGAAACACTTTTCTGTGGGGAGAAGCAGTGGTAAACTCATGGCAGAAAGGGGGCTTGAGTTATGGAAAAGGACCTGATAAAAAAGGAAATCATAAGACTTGTAAAAAAATGTGATAAAATAAAAGTTATAAAATGCATATATTCATATGTTAGAAAAATAGTCAAATAAAAAAAGAACCAAGGACTTGCGCATTGTCCTTGGTTCCTTTTTAATTTTTGACTAATTTATTAAGTAACCGCTCTAAATCGTCCCAATCTTCATCCGTAAATTCTGAGAGAGCAGCAACAAGTCGATATTTAAAAGACCTGTCATCAGATAGCTGTATCTCGGCCACCATTTCGGAAATTCGTTCATCCAACGTTTTCTCGATAAACATATCACCGGTTCCAGTACGAAGCCAGGTTTCATTTACGTCATATAAAACGCATAGTGATTTGATAGAACGGGCGGAAAGATTTTTTTTTCCGTTTTCAATTTGATTTATAAAATTTCTAGACAAATCAAGGCTTCTAGCAAATTCTTCCTGACTTTTTCCGAGAGCTTCACGCAATTCTCGTACACGTTCATTCATGTAATCACCTCCTTATGTAGAAGATTATAACATAAAAAGTTGCCAAGTCAACAAAAACATATTGACAAAAGTTTCCAAGTGTGCTAGTTTGTGTTTACAAGGAAACAAAAAGAAAGGAAGTGAGAATATGGGAGAAAAAGAAAAAAGCGTAATGGAACGATTGGTAAGAGTTTTACCCACATTATCAGATTTTGACAGAGGTTACATTTTGGGAAAGGCTGAACAGACAGCGGAGAAACGAAGAGAAGAGAAAAAGAAAAAACTTCCAGTAGTATAAGGAGAAAACAGATGGAATATCCAAAACCAGTAATGAGTATCACCGAGCTTGGGACAATGGGTTTTTCAATAAGGGATATGAAAAATGATGTTCATGTTCCGGGACAGGCCTTTGCCTGGAAAACATCGGGCGGTGGTAAATGGATGATTGATGTCAGAGAATATGAAAAATTCAGAAACCGTCGCAGAAGAAGATAAGGAGAACAGCAATGAAACAGGAAATACTTGAAAGAGTAACAGTAAAGCAGGCAGCAGCAGAGCTGAATATGGACAATGATACAGTCCGGTATTTAATGAGTACCGGAAGATTGCCTATAGGACACGCTGTGAGAAGAGAAGGATGTGGCAGAACTACATACTATATTTACCGTGCTGCACTGGATACTTATAAGAATTCTTTAAAGGGTGAAGAGAATGGAAAACCAGTACAGGGAAATACAGAACAGCGAATTGCAGAAGGCATACCAGAGAGCATATAGCCTGGAGTGCCGGGAAGGCTGGGAAACTGAGAACCGGAACATTGAATATATCGGTTCCACGGAGAAGGCAAACGGAAGAATCACGGATTATTATAAGGATTCAGCCGGAGATTACTGGTATAGCACAAGATACCGTAGAAAGACCGGAGAGATAGTATCGATGGAGACATTCATATTTGGCTCGGGCTTCCAGAAGCGAGAAAGAGAAAGGAGAAGAAAAAGATATGTTTTTCAGAAAATGGAAAGAGAAGAAGAAAAAGGACAGACTTAATGAACTGATGGATCAGTACCGGAATGAATGCGTCTGGTACATGATTATATCCGGAATGCCAGTAGCAGAGATTAAAAAGCAGGATGTCAGTGATGACCACCTGATGGAGTCGGCATTGCGGGAAGCAATTGGAGCAGTGCAGGAAATGAGTGAGGAGATAAGGAGAAAAAAATGCGCTACAGAATCAGAGTAATCACATTAATGGCAATAGCGGTGGCAGTTTTCCTTTTCACCATGTGGATGACATCACCACAGGAAGTATCTGGAGAAGTGAATAGCTTCACTGCAAAGACCATGAACGCAGTCGGAGATATGGAAGTTGCACCGGTGCAACCGCAGGAACAGGAGAATCCGCTCGGAGAACCGTTCCTCATCCGGTGCACATGCTACACATGGACTGGCAACCAGTGCAGGAATGGTAGCTGGCCGGTAGAGGGATTGTCCGTAGCCGGTAAGGAAGAATGGCTGGGAAAGGCAATTATCATGTACGCTGTGGCAGAAGACGGGGGAATCGGTGACTTTATCGGATACTTCGACTTCACGGATACCGGGGATGGGATTGACCTGGACGGAGACGGACAGGGCGAGACAATCCGGAACGGGACAAGCATTGATGTATATAGAGATACACTGGAGGGCTGTTACAGATGGATAGAACAGTACGGAGATTATGTTTATATCCAGGTGGTAGATGCTGCCGGATAGACAAAAAAAGAGAACGTGTGGCGCACGTCCTCAAGTGGGTTGTAAGTAATTTGGCGAATTGCAAACTTCCCGCATAAACAATATACCATAAAAGCCGCAAAAATGCAAGGAAACAGGGCATTTCAGACCTGTTTCGCAACTCGATTAGGAATATTAAAGATAAGGACAAAGGCTATGGCATATTGTGTTGATATTTATAACTTTCCCAGCTCAATTGAGTATGAGTATAAGTGGGAGGGAAATTACGGAGCCAAGGGAGAGAAGAGAGCCGCAAGAGAGAGACCTTCCCCCTGGCAGATAGAATTGCAGAATCAGATTAACAAAAAAAATAGAATCCGCAGGACGATAAAAGCTAACTTCGTGGAAAATGACTTCTGGCTGACCTTCACATACCGGAAGGGAGAGCGGAAGGATATGCAGGGAGTGAAAGAAGACCTGAATAACGTTTTGCGAAAGCTGGCAAGACGCTACCGAAAGTTCGGAGCAGAACTGAAATGGATGAGAGTAATTGAAATCGGAGCCAGAGGCGGCATACATATCCACATGATCATGAACAGAATCAGAGGAGCAGACACGGATGTGTTAATCAAGGAGTGCTGGCAGCATGGAAGGATATTTTTCTCAAACCTCTATGAAGAGGGCGGCTTTGAACAGCTCGCCCAGTATATGGCAAAGGTGCCGGATGAGGAAGAGAGAAAGAAGAAAGGTCTCCCCCGGAAGCTGACCAAAGAAGAGTACAGCTATTCCACCAGCCGGAATTTAATCCGGCCAAAACCGGAGAGGAAGAGATACCGGCGGTGGACAATGAGAAAACTGCTGCTATACGGTCCGAAGCCGACACCGGGATATTATATCGTCCCGGAGAGCATCCGGAGCGGCACAAACCGGTATACCGGGTATTCCTACATGAGATATACCGAAGAAAAACTGGACAGGAGAATTTGAAGATGGAAGCAAGGATTTACTTAAGAACTTCATACCATGGTCTCCGGAAAGCGGAAGGGTGTTACTGCGGCATCCTGGAAGCAGATACCAGTGAAGGAGAGAAGACACTGGAAGAGACCGGAAAAGACACCGGCACAGCAAACCAGCTTGCTTTGCTGGGATTTATAAAAGCCATGGAGCATATGAGAAGAGCGTCTGACCTTGAGATATTCACAGACAATAAATATCTGGAATCCGGTGTGAACCGGTTCCTAGATGGATGGATAGCGGATGGCTTTCGGAAGCAGAACGGAGAGCCGGTGAAAAACAGTGTTTTATGGCAGCGGGCGGCAGAGCTGCTTGCACCACATAATATAAATATGCGCTATGAGGAGCACACCAAGTATTCCATGTGGCAGGACAGGAGAATGAGAGAGTATGAGCAAGAGCAGAAGAACAAAAGCGTGCACCTTTGATAAGGGCACAATTGCAAGAATCATCAGCAGAGACGGAGATACCTGTATATTCTGTGCCAGTGGCAGATGGCCGCTTGTAAAGAAGGACTTCGGGGCGCACATCCGGGATATCGCCCATGTAGTGAACCGGAGCCAGGGTGGACTCGGAGTGGAGCAGAACGGTGTAACCGCCTGCCGGAGTCACCATCAGTTACTGGACAACGGAAATAAGGGCTTAAGAGATGAAATGCTTGAATTTGCAGAATGTTACCTGAAAGAGCAGTACCCGGATTGGAACCGGGAGAAGCTGGTATACAAGAAAGGAGTATGAAGATGCTGAAGAAATTAGTGAAAGAAAACAAGGACAGGGCTGTAGAAAAAAATGGAGCCTGCAGATTTTGCGGTCAGATAAAGCTCGTAGAGGCACTGGAGGAATTCAACGAGGATGAACTGAACGAACTGGCCACAGAGCAGTGCAATTGTTACGAGGCGCAGAACTATACATCGAGATTGTATAGAAAAGAAAAAGCGGATTGCAGAATCGAAGAACTTTTTGGTCCAGGAAATAAACCGGAGCTTACAGATGCAAGGATGCAGATGCTTCATCAGGCAGCAGGCTATGTGGTAGATGGAATAGCAGAAAAGGTAACTGTTGAGGTAACTGGTGAACTCAAGATGATGGTCAGCGAGACCGCAAAAGGAAATATTAAAATAAACCGCAAAACAACCGTCCAGCGGGCGGCAGAAGTTTAGACCTCCAAGATTAACTTACATATACACGAAGTAACTTATAAATCTGTCACAGCCGGGGCATGGAAACCGCATAAACACAGAATGCGGAGCGTTTTTTGGAAGAGGTACAAAAGACCACACATATACACCATGCTCCGGAGAAAGGAGAGCGTGATGGGAAGACTGACAATTAAGGATGAACAAGGCAACTGGGCTTTGAAAGGTGTTAAATGGAATCAGCTTCATGTGGGCGAGACGATAACACAGCAGGTACAAGAGAAGATATATGGAGCATTGGAAAAACTGAAGGATTATGAAGATTCAGGGATGACTCCGGATGAGTGCTGGGATTGCTGTGTAGGAAGGAGCGTGAAGAACACAATGGCAGAAGTAAAAGAAGAGCTTAAGCCATGCCCGTTTTGCGGAAACATGGCAGAGATAGAAACGTTTGAAGTTAAGAAATTATTTAAAAATGTAAAAGGATATTTTGTCCAATGCAAATGCTGTGAGAATCGTACAGAGATAAAACTTGATAAAAAAGATTCAATAAATGCGTGGAACAGGAGGGCGAACGATGGGAAGATTGATTGGTGCGGATAAATTAAAAGCGGATTTAGAAAAAGCAATTTCAAAGAACGAAGACATGGATTGCTTAGATTTTTTACGCATTGCTTCTGTTATTGATAAACAGCCGACCGCCTACGACCCGGACAAGGTGGCGGAGCAGTTAGAAGACTATAGTAATGCTGATGAAGCGGAAAGGATTGGAACTATCCCGGTCATTGAACTTGATGATGCAATCAAGATAGTAAAAGGCGGTGGAGTAGATGCGTAAGCAAATTCCAAAGTCGGTCAGAAAATTGGTGTACCAGAAATACAATGGTCACTGTGCCTACTGTGGCTGTGAAATACCAGAAAAAGGCTTTAATGTAGACCATTTACATTGTCTTAAACATTATGAATATACCGAAGAATTTACCGGAATAGATGTGCATGATATTAAGAACCTCATGCCGTCCTGTGGTTCGTGTAATCGGTATAAGGCAACAATGGAACTGGAAGACTTTCGAAAGCAGTTACAGAAGATACCGGACAGGCTGAAAAGAGATGTATGTACATACAACATAGCCTTGCGGTATGGCATGGTGCAGGAAAACAGAGAACCGATTAAGTTCTATTTTGAGAAAGTAGGTGATGCAGATGCCAATTAAACCGATTTTATTCAACACAGAAATGGTTCAGGCAATTCTGGATGGGAGAAAGACCTGTACCCGTCGAGTGATAAAGCCACAGCCGGATGAAAAGCATACATATCCACTTGGTTTTGTTACCGACAGTACAGAGAAGAAAGAGGTAGGATCCTTTGGATTTGCCGCTAATGAATATGGTGGTTCTATTCAATACGTTAAGCCGCCGTATAGGTATGCACCGGGAGATATTCTCTACGTTCGCGAAACGTGGTGTGCGCTTCCAGTTAATGAAGCCGGTCATATGCGCGGACATTGTGTATATTATTACCGGGCAGATGGAGAACTGCGACCGGAAGGATGGAGTGGAAAATGGCATCCTTCCATTCATATGCCGAAAGAAGCGGCGAGGATATGGCTTAAGGTTACGGATGTGATGGTAGAGCGGTTGCAGGAGATTTCCGAGAACGGCGCAAAGGCAGAAGGAGCGAATTTTAAAAATGGCAAGAATGTTGGGTTTGAAGAAAAAATGAACCGAACAGCCATTGAGAGATTTACAGAAATTTGGAACGGCACCATTAAAAAATCAGACCTTGATCGGTATGGCTGGAATGCGAATCCTTATGTATGGGTAATATCGTTTGAACGGTGTGAGAAACCAAAAATAAATTAGAATTTTAGTGGAGGCAACAACATGAAAATAAAAGAAGCAAAGGACATCTTAGAACTGATTAGAGATAACATTGAGACCCCAATTCCAGAGATCACACGTACCGGGTTGGCAATTACAGCTTTAACAGGAGGAATAGATGCATTGGAATCCGCGGAGGCATTGAAAAACAAGTTTATAGATGGCATGAACGTGCATAGTCAAGGAGATGATGCTGATGACGCCATTGAGTGCCCGTTCTGTGGCTATGAAGTAGCAATAAATGATGATTATAAAGAAATGCGACCAAAGCATTGCCCAGAATGCGGAACAAAGCTGATATATTAAACTGAAATTTATTTTTAAGAGAATCGCACATATTTTATGTGCCGAGAAAAATCAGAAGGAGGAAGTAAGTATTATGTTTGAAAAATTTGGCGAATTAAACTCAGTAGAAGAATTGAACAAAGCGGCAGCAGGCTTGAAAGAAGAGGGAGATGTAGCATCCCTCATTGTGCTAGCAGAAGAAAATGGACTGGATAAGGAAGATGCAGAGGATTATGCAGCCGGTGAAATGGAAGAGCTGGCAACGGTTAGTACCGCAGCACTTGGAAAGCTGAAGGTAGAGAGTGAGGACCTTCAACCAAAGGAAATCATGGTTGACTGGGTAGAATATATCAAAATGCAGTGCATTGAGAAAGAAGAGGTAGCCAGATGTGTCCGCAAGAAAGGAAAAACACTAAAAGGTTGCATTGCGGAATTGCTGAAATGGAGCTTCAAGAATGCTTATAGCATACCGGATGATATATCAAAGGCAGCAGGCATTAAAGGGGCAAATGTGAAACTTGGCATCCCAGGAATGGGACAGGCAAAGAAAATCATCAATGACTATTACATAAACTAGGAGGGTGACAGAATGCAGCGGAAAAAACTTGAAAAGACAATACCTGCTATTCTGGCATTCAAACCAAGCAGGGACGTATATGCAGCAGAGGCAGTGATACAGAATGTAGACGGAAAGGAAATATTGGAAGTCGACATTTGGGATACACCGGATTATGAAGAAAAAAGAGAGATGATGGTACGTCATTTTGTAGAAAAAGAAACAGGAGAATATGGAACTTTCCATACAAAGACAATGAGCTGGGATGGAAGATACATATACGAAGGGAGTTGGTCAAAATTAAAACTTGCATCTGTACTCCAGCTTGCATCTGTACTCCAGCCAGAAAGATACTACTATGGCTATTTTAAGGACAGTGCGATAGCTTTATCACCACGTTCCAAAGGGGTAGTAGAGAGATTTTTAGGAGAAAAGGAGCAATACAGCAGCATAATGCATAGCCTTGCAAAGAAAGAAGACAATTATACATACAGACAGCAGGGACTAGCCATGAAGAGGAAGGAAGCAAGAATTGAAAAATTAATGGATGAGGTAGCACCGGTTGAATCAGAAGAATTTACGGAATGGATTCACAGCCTTATGCCAGAGGAATATATTTTTGTGAAACCGACGGAAAAAAGATACAGATGCTCTTGCACATCATGTGGAGAGAGCTTTTACACAAAAGATAAACCAAAACACAATTCGCAGATGAACTGTAAAAAATGTGGAAATCCGGCAATTGTAAAAACGAGAACAGAACGGATGTGCAAGGAAATTAAAGTAATGGTTCCGTTTAAATATGATGAAGACAGATGGATGCTGAGACATTTTAAATTTAAAAAGGTGGACATATTAGAAGAGAAAAAAGCAAAGCCTACGATTGAAGAACTGGAAAAAGTCAGAATGTTCATGAGACCGGATGGAACCACAGAACGTATTTATTATGGACAGTATATGCAGTACGGAGCAGATGAATTTTCGCAAGACTGGTGGGACAAAAAAACAAATGCTGGATGCCAGATAGATAAAGAGTTTTATATATACGGAAAGTGGCTGGATGAAATAGAAATGCCGGTAGATATGAAAAGAGTATTGAAAGCCGGATCTGAGACAAAAATCTCCCTGGACTACAATGCAGTAATCAGATTTGCAAGTGAAGATGCCTGTGTATTACTGGAATATCTCATAAGAGGTCGATTTGGAAAGCTGACAAAAGAGATAATAAGCATAGGAGACCATGACCTTCTGGATACAAGGGCAGATAATATTCAGGACTTGTTACAATTAGACGGACAGCGAGTAAACAGGCTTAGAGATATGAATGGTGGCAGACATGCCCTTGATATGTTGCAGGAAGAGATTATGTCAGGAAAGAAGATATCACAAGAAAACCTTGAATATGCAGAATCTGAGAAGATATGGAGTGAGGATTTAATGCTTGGAAAAACAAAGTTATCCGCAAATAAAGCATTGAATTACATACGCAGGCAGAAAAAAATAAATGACTGGACAACAAGACAGACATTGCAGCATTACAAGGATTATCTTCTGATGGCAGAAGAAAGAGGAGCTGACTTGGCAGATCCTATCATATGCCTTTGCTCAAGAATGAAAGAATTTCATGATAAATATACAGATGAGAAGAATCGAGAGGCAGACGAAAAGAGAGAGCAGACATTGAAAGAGAAGTACCCACACATAAAGAAAAATTACGACAGCAAGCATGACTTTTTTGAATGGAAAGATAAAGAGTACAGCGTGATTGTGCCGGAAAATGTGAAAGATATTATGCGGGAGGGAAGAACACTGCATCATTGCGTGGCATCATCAGACCAGTATTTTGAGAGCATAAATAGAGGCAATAGCTACATCCTGTTTTTAAGAAAAAATGAAGAAATCACAACACCGTATTACACATTGGAAGTCAAGATTGAAAAAGACAATAAGGTGAAGATACTGCAGAGCTATGGAGCATATGACAGAAGACCGAACGCAGAAGAAGTAGACAAGGTATTGAAAATGTGGAGGCAGGAAGCAGAGAAGAGAGTAAAGAAAGCTGCTAGACAGACATTGCAGGCAGCAGGATAGGAGGAAATAATGGAAGAATTAAGGAATATAGAAAACTATGAACAGTTCAAGCAGGCTCTGGACACGGAGCTGGCAAATCAGGCAGCAGGCTTCGTAAGGACCGGCTACCTGCTGAAAAAGGCAAGAGATACAGATATCCTTGCAGCATCCGGCTATAGTACAGTGGCTGAGTTTGCAAAGGCAGAATATGGTCTTTCAAAAGATATTGTATCACGGTACATAGCCATTAATGACAGATACAGTGAGGGCGGTTATTCTGACCGCCTCCAGGATAAGTATGAAGGATATGGAGTGGCAAAGCTCCAGGATATGCTCACCCTTCCGATTGAGGTAGTAGACCTCATATCACCGGAAATGACCAGAAAAGAGATTGCGGAAGTAAAGGCAGAGGTAAGGGAAGAGGAAGCTATATCACCGGTCGAGGTAGCCATTGAGGGCGAGGATGTGCAGCAGGCGGATATGGATTTAAGCCAGAAGGCTATCTTCCAGTATGCAAAAGACAATCCGGAGATATTTAAAAAACTGCTCAAGTGGAAAGAAGCTGGAGATTCAGAAGAGCTTGAGAGCATCCTTGCACCATCCGGAATCGCAGTGTTACCATCCAGGCCACAGGGAATCGGAAAAGTATTCACATCCTTCAAAGGAGAAGGACAGCCGGTGGATATCCTGGCAGTCAGAAGTAATGAAAAGCAGACCTTAAGCATGGATGAGTATGCAGCCAATGTTAGAGAGGTATTTGCTCCAGTGGCAGATATGCCGGATGCTTATGAAAAAACCTTCGGAGTTGCACCGGTGCAACCGGAAAATGTTACTGAAAAGCCAGAAAGTGTTATCAAAAAGCCGGAAATCGTATCAGAAACACAAAAAAGCGAGCCAAAAGAACCAGAAAACGTTGAAAAACCAGAATGCGAGGTGCTTTCCGGAGAAGTTGTGGACAATGAGCCGGAAGAAGTACAGGAAGAAAAAGCTACAGAGGAAGCACCGGTGGCAGCAGGCTTAGATAAAAATGTATTAAGAGGTTATGCAGCGGCAGTAAGTTCCAGTATTAAGAAGCTGGATCGCCTTTGGGAAAACCGGGAACTGGAGAAGTGCCTGGAACAGTTAACAAGCATACGTTGGAGAATAGAGCAGATACAGAAGAATGGAGGGAATGCAGAATGAAACCAGTAGAAAATGAGGAATTAATCGATGCGAAAATAATAAGAGTATTTTTCTACGGAGTAAATGAAACCTGTAAATGCCTAGAGTTAATGCCTACAGAAGAAGAAAAGGAGACATTAACCTTTAATGACGTCATTAAGCTGGCAGAGCAGAACGGATTAAGGGATGACATGTATATCCTCATGATTGCAGAAAATCCGAAAAGTGGAAAGGTGTACAAGCACGGAAATTATAAGCCGTGGAATAACTGGTATGAGTGTGGAGAGACGGAGGGATTTGCTTAATGAAGAGACGAAGATGCAAGCAGTGCGGAAAGCTGTTTATGCCGGCAGGTAAAGAAGTAATCTGCTCAGTGAAGTGCCGGCAGGAACGGATGAAGGAAAGAGCAGAAAGAAGAAAGGCGGCGTATAAGAAGCCGGAGCTTAAGGTGGGAAGCATTGCCTGGGTAAATGCAAAAGCGAGAGAAGCAGTCATGACATACGGAGAGTATGTGGGAAGGAGTGGAATTTAATGGAGAGATTAACAACAAACAAAAAAGTATCAGAGATGGAAATGGTTGAACTGGCACATAATTGCTGTTACGAAGATGAGGAGCATAACGCAAGATATAGAGATTTTGAGATGGAAATGGACGCACGGGATTTTGCCATAAATCTCATGGTCACATTAACAAAGGATGAATTGCCAGTAGATAAAACAGAGTTTGACGAAGAGATTCTGGATAATTTAACGATAGACCCGTTTTCAGATGTCAGAGGATTGATTGCATTATTTTACCGAAACCTGTGGGCTATGGCTGATTTGAGAGAAAAATTGAAATGTTATGAGGATGCCGAGGAGCAGGGATTACTCCTGAAATTGCCGTGCAAGGTGGGAGATAAGGTATATCAGATAAGCGAAAACTTTATTGAACCATGTACGGTTGAAACAATATTCTTGGGAAAATATAGGGATAGAAATGGAAATTGGTGTAACATGGCAGAAATTTATTATGACAGGGATGATTGCCCTTATGTGTCTACAGAGATATATTTCACTGATATTGGCGAAACGGTATTCCTCACAGAAACTGAAGCTGAAGCCAAGCTGAAAGAAATGGAGGGTAGAGCAAATGGAAATTGCTGACACAAAAAATACGGTAATGAATATGCTCCAGAGGTGGCCAAAGCTGATGGAGTGGCTTGAAGAAAAAGAGTATTTCATTGCACCAGCATCAAAAGACCACCACGGGGCATACAAGGGTGGATTAATGGAACATTCATTCCGAGTGGCGCATGAGCTTGAAAAAATAACCTGGTGCATGGGATTAAAATGGGAACGCAGGGAAAGCCCTGGAATAATAGGGCTGCTACATGATGTATGCAAGCTGGGTGATTACCATTACTACATCGATCCGAGAACAAATACGATGATTGAAATCGAATGGAATGAAGAAAGGCTGTATCCGGGACACGGAGACAAGAGCCTTATCATGCTGATGGGCTTAATAGATCTCACAGAAGAAGAGAAAATGTGTATCAGATATCACATGGGAGCGTTCACAGATAAGTCAGAATGGGAGTTTTACAGTCGAGCAGTGCAGAGATGCCCTAATGTTCTGTGGACACATACAGCAGATATGATAGCTTCTCAGATAAAGGGTGTGTGAGCCGGGGTGCAGCAGGCTGAGAGGAGGCGGCAATGAATAAAACAAGTATGGTAAAGACCGAGTGCCCGTTTTTTTTGCGTGAAACCGGAACAAAGATAGTGTGTGAAGGACCTGACAGGACAGAATTAACAATTGGCTTCAAAACAAAAGCAAAAAAGAAAAGGCATCAGATTAACAATTGCTACAAGCTAAAATGTAGCTGTAAAATAAAAAAGTTGACGGAAGAAAATTACGAGAACTCAGAATGACTGGGTTCTCGTAGTTTTCTTTTTCCATGAGAGGAAGCAGCTCTCCAATACTCATAGTTTTAAAGTATTCACCTTTGACAAGCTCATCCTTTAATAAACGGAGACGAAATAGGGGAGAAAAGACAGCGCACCTTTTTGTATAATACAGACAGAAAAAAGAGAAGGGAGGACCGTATGGGAGAAGTACATGAAGAGGCAGAAAATGATTACATGCTCGGGATGAAATATAAAGAAATAGCGGAAAAATACGGCATCAGCCTGAATACGGTCAAGTCCTGGAAGCAACGATACGGATGGGAAAGAGGCGGTGGAAAAAAGTGTGCACACAAAAAGCGAAAAAAAGTGTGCACACAAAAAAAGAATGCATATACAGAAGAAGAAAAAGATTCGCCAGAAGAGGAGAATGCAGTAGACAGAGACGAGCTTTTTTGCCAGTATTACGCAAAATCTTTCAATGCAGTAAGAAGCTATATGCGTGTTTATCACTGCTCTTACCAGTCGGCGGCCGTTTCTGCGCATAATAAGCTAAAAAATCCTAAAATCAAAGAACGCTTGGAAGAGATTCGGCGGGACAAGATGGAGAGAATGCTTCCAAAAGAAGAGGATGTAGCTGAACTGCAATCAAGAATCGCATTTGCTGATTTATCAGATGTTGTAAATGTATCTGCATATGGAATGATCATTAAAAATCCGGATCTAATAGACTGGCAGACAGTAAAGGCCATAAAGAATACAGCGCATGGAGTAGCTATCGAACTGAAAGATTCGCAGAAAGCAATTGACTGGTTGGACAAGCATGGCTTTAAAGGTGAAGACGATGGAGAGGACAATGAAGGAGTAGTATTCCTGCCACCAGTAAAGGAGGTGGATGAAGATGAGTGCTTCGTGGATGCCACAGCCGAAGCAGAAGATATTCATGGAAAGACCGGAGTATGAGGTCTTATTTGGAGGAGCAGCAGGCGGTGGAAAGTCAGATTCCATGTTAGCGGAAGCGTTAAGACAGATAAACATACCAAATTACAGAGGAATCATATTCCGAGACACAGTACCGCAGCTTGAAGGATTAATTACACGATCCTATGACTTGTACGGTAATTTGAAGGGGCAGCGTCCAAAATTTAATGAAAATAAAAAGCGCTGGCTGTTTGAGTCCGGCGCAAAGATATTTTTCGGATATATGCAAAGAGACTCTGACCGATTCAACTATCAAGGAAAAGCATACGATTTTATTGGATTTGATGAATTAACACATTTTTCACTAACGCAGTACCAGTATATGATGTCTCGTAACAGACCAATGGGACCTGGTACAAGGGTATACATGAGAGCAACAGCGAATCCGGATGGAAAAGGAATGGCATGGGTAAAGCAGAGATTTGTAACGCCTGCACCGCCAAATACAAGGATTGTGGAAAGGTACAGCGTGATTAATCCGCAGGGCGAGAAGATACAGCTTTCACGAGACAGGATATACATACCGGCCACAGTGTTTGACAATAAAAAACTGTTAGAGAATGACCCGGATTATTTAGCAAACCTTGCCGCATTGCCAGAGGCAGAAAGAAATGCCCTGATGTATGGCTCATGGGACAGCTTTAGCGGACAGGTGTTTACAGAATTCAGAGATGACCCAAGTCATTATAAAGACAGAATGTGGACGCATGTGATTGAGCCGTTTCAAATACCGGACCACTGGAAGATATACCGGGGGTTCGACTTCGGATATGCAAAGCCGTATTCAGTTGGATGGTATGCAGTAGATACAAAGGGAAAGATATACCGGATAGCAGAGCTGTACGGTTGGAATGGAATTGCTAATCAGGGATTAAAAGAGCATCCTGTAGAACAGGCAAGAAAGATTCGAGAAGTCGAAGAAAACAATCCATTGCTGAAAGGTAAGAGAATCACAGGTGTAGCGGATCCGGCTATATTTGATGAGTCAAGAGGAGAATCCGTTGCCAGAATGATGGAGAGAAGCCCTAATTTTGTATATTTTCATGGCGGAGACCATGTCAGATTGCCGGGAAAGATGCAGTATCACTACAGGTTTGCGTTTGATGAAATGGGAGATTGTATGTTTCAAATTTTTAATACATGCAGAAATTTTATCAGAACAATCCCAAACCTTACATATAGCGAGACAATTCCGGAAGATATTGACACAACAGAAGAAGACCACATCTATGATGAATGCAGATATGTGCTTATGGAGCACCCAATTGCTCCGAGAGGAAATGTATTACAAAAAAAACCGGCATTCGACCCACTAGATATGTTCAAAGAGCAAAAAAGAAGCCAAGGAGTACAGATATTAAATATTTAGGAGGATGAGAGATGGCTTATAAAAAAGGAAAAATAACAGAAGTTGCACCGGTGCAACAGGAAAAAGAACAGCAGGACACATTAATTCAGACGGAATCAGAAGAAAAAGAGATGCAGGAAGAGCAGACGGTAGATGCTATCACGGATGATGATGTGAAAGAAGCAGCAGAAGTATTGAGAAAATATCATGCCGGAAAAAAGAACCTTGAAAATACAATTGTGGAAAACGAGGAATGGTGGAGATTAAGGCATTGGGATTATGCAAGAAAAGAACAGGAAGAGGAAGCAGAAAAAAGAATAGAACCACGGTCTGCATGGCTTTTCAACGCACTTGCCAATAAGCATGCTGACATCATGGACAATTTCCCAGAAGCAAATGTACTTCCACGAGAAAAGAATGATGAAAAAGCAGCCAAGGCTTTATCAGAAATCATACCGGTTATTTTGGAACGAAATGAATTTGAAGAGACGTATTCAGATTGTGGCTGGTATAAATTAAAAAATGGAACTTGTGTAACAGGCGTATTCTGGGATGGCTCCAAAGACAATGGATTAGGTGACATATCAATTAAAAATGTAGATATTATGAATCTCTTCTGGGAACCAGGAGTAAAAGATATTCAGAGGTCGAAGAATGTATTCTATGCATCAATGGAAGATGTAGAGGACATAAAGGCTACTTATCCTGAAAAAGAGATAATGGCAGGCAGTGATATCAGCATAACACAGTATATAAAGACAGATGCGGAAGACAATACAGAGAAGGTTGCGGTCGTAGACTGGTATTATAAAAAAACAATTGTACTTGAAGACAATAATGGATTGATTAAAAGAAAGAACGTGCTACATTATTGCAAATTCTGCAATGGAAAAGTGCTCTATGCGACAGAAAATGACGAGGAATTAAAATATACAGGGCTGTATGATCATGGCCTATATCCATTTGTGTTTGATGTACTTTTCCCAATCGAAAGCAGTGTATGCGGATTTGGATATGTGGATGTCATGAAAGATACACAGGCATATATAGACAAGATGCAGCAGGGTATTCTTGAAAACGGATTGTCGTTGGCAAAACCGAGATGGGCGGTCAGAGATGATGTAGGACTGAATGAAAAGGAGTTTTGCGATTTTTCAAAATCACTTGTGCATTTTAACGGAAATCTGGGAGAGGATGCTTTTCGACAGATCACATCGACACCAATGGCGGGCATTTATGAAACCATTTTGAATAATAAAATCGAAGAACTGAAGGATACTTCTGGAAATACAGCAGCGGCACAGGGACAGACCTCTAATGTTACTTCAGCAAGTGGAATTGCAAGTCTCCAGGAAGCATCCGGAAAATTATCGAGAGATGCAAACAGAGCGGATTATAGAGCATTTACAAAGATATGCTATCTGGTGATTGAGCTTATCAGACAATTTTATGATGAGCCAAGGGAATTCAGAATTACCGGAGAAACTGGACAAACAGATTATGTGACGTTTGATAATAGCGCATTAAAAGGACAACCAATGGATACAGGATTTGGACAGGCACAGTCAGAAAGAGTTCCAATTTTTGATGTAAAGGTTGTACCAGCAAAGCAGAGCGCATACACCAGGGAGACACAGAATCAGCTTGCATTACAATTCTACAACCTTGGATTTTTTAATCCGCAGAATGCAGAAATGACTATCGGATGTTTGGATATGATGGACTTCGATGGAAAAGATGAGGTGAAGCAGAGATTAAATAAATCCCAGACATATTACAATCTGTATTTACAGATGCAGCAGCAGGCTCTTGCACTGGCACAGGCAGTAGATATGTCGAGCGGAGGAACAACGAATTATACAGAAAGAATAGCGGGAAATGCACAGATTGCAATGCAGCAGGCAGAAGAACCTATGGCGCAGAGCCAGTCGGTGCTTAACAGGAATAGCAATGGCTCATTAACAAGCCAGGCGGCGCATGCAACTAGAAACTCTACGTCAGTATAGGAGAAAGATATGCTTAAAGTCAGAGTGAGAGAAAAAGAAAATCTGATGGAAATAAAAATGGAAGGTCATGCTGACTATGCAGAAGCAGGAAAGGATATTGTATGCTCGGCATGCAGTATCCTTTTATTTACGCTTCTTGAGGAATTACAAAAGCAGCAGGCAAAAGGAAAAGTAAAGATTACAGTCTTGGAAATGGGAGAATCCGGGAGATGCAACGTGGAAATAACGGATTGGAGTAGAGAGACGGAAGTAGTGCTGGAAACGATATTGAATGGCTATAAAATCATTGAAAAAAATTTTCCAAAAAATATTTTATTTTTAGACGAAATTGGGGAGAAATAAATTTTTTGAATTGATATAGTACAAGTGGTTTAAGAAAAACATGGCACTTCGGAAAGGACGAAAGTATGAGAAAAAAGTATTTTAATTTGCAGTTCTTTGCAGAAGGTGGGGCAGGCGCAGCTTCAACCGGAGCAGAAGGAACGGCAGGACAGGCGGAAGGGCTCAACGCCGGAGCCACAGACGGTCGAACAGGTAACCAGGACGACGCTGGAACGTCGCAGGATGCGACAACACCGGAAGACCCAGAAAAAGCCTTCGAGGAACTGATTAAGGGCGATTACAGAGACGCATATCGAAAGCGTACAGAAGGAATCGTTAAGGACAGATTGAAAAAATCGAATGAAACAATCAGTAACTTGCAGAAACAGTATGATGCACTGACTCCAATCATGGGAGAGCTTGCTATGCGTTATGGTCTTGAAGCGGATGATGTAGAAGGACTCGTAAGAGCAGTACAGCAGGACAATGCACTTCTGGAAGATGAAGCAGCAAGACATGGAATGTCCGTAGACCAGCTTCGGGAAGTAAACCGGGTAAAGTTGGAAAACAAGAAACTGACAGAAGCAATGGAACAGTTGGAGAAGAAAAAAGAAGGCGAGCAGATTTATGCACAGTGGACACAGCAGGCGGATGCATTAAGACAGAAGTATAACATGGACTTTAACCTTAATGAGGAACTTGCAAATCCAGACTTCACGGCAATTCTTAAAGTTGGTGGAAGCATTGAAGCTGCTTACATGGCCACACACCATGATGAGATTATGACATATGGAATGGCACAGGCGGCAGAAACAGCAAAAAACAATGTAGTAAAAAGCATCAATTCAAAGAGTGGAAGACCAATTGAAGGTGCAGCATCTTCCGGTTCACAAGGAACAGTGAAAGTAGATGTTAGAAAATTGACACCTGAACAGATGAGGGAATACGAGAAGAAAGTACTCAAGGGAGAACGTGTTTCTTTCTCGTGATTCGGAAAGGAATATATATGAAAATCAGAAATATCTTGCAGTTTTTTGCAGACCCAAATACACAGACAACTGGTACATCCAGTTTGTCGGCAGAAAATAAAACATTTTACGAAAAGGAATTGATTGAAGAAGCATCCCCAGAATTGGTGCATGACCAGTTTGGAGATGATTATCCGATTCCTAAAAACGGTGGTAAACAGATTGAGTTCAGAAAGTATGACTCTTTGAAACCGGCGAATACACCACTTACAGAAGGTGTGACACCGGATGGAAATAGCTTAAGCGTAAGTACAGTTACAAGTACGGTAAAACAGTACGGAGATTACATCACAATCTCTGACGTACTGGACCTTACAGCCATTGATAACAATGTTGTGCAGGCTTCAAAAGTATTAGGTGCTCAGGCAGGCTTAACATTGGACAATGTTACAAGAGACGTTATGGCCGGTGGCACAAACGTATTAATTGTTGGAGACAGAGCAACAAGAGCCCAGTTAACAGCAGCAGACACACTGACGCCGGAAATCTTCTTCCGTGCAGCAGCTATGCTTGAAGCAATGAATGCTCCAAAAATTCAGAAATCTTATGTAGCCATTATTCATCCATACGCAGCATATGACCTTATGCGCAGCGAGGAATGGATTGACGTACATAAATATGCAGCACCAGAAGCAATCTTTGAAGGAGAAATTGGAAAGATTGGAAATGTACGTTTTGTATCTACTTCAAACGCAAAAATTTGGAAAGGCACAGGATGCCCGGCAGATACTGCAGTATTTGGTACATTAGTACTTGGAGCACATGCGTATGCCAAAACCGGTATTGATGGCGGAGCATTACAGATGATTATCAAGCCGGCAGGTGCAGGAGAGGACCCATTAAACCAGCGCTCCACGGTAGGATGGAAAGCAATTAAGACAGCAGAACGTCTGGTAGAGCAGTATATGATTCGTATTGAATCAACATCAAAATTCAGCGGAAGCGTAGAAGCAAACTAGGAGGCAACTGTATGGGAGCAAAAACAGAAGGAACAAAAGTAGTAGAAGAAACGAAAGTAGCAGAAGAAACTCAGGTAATGGATGCGGCAGAAACAGTAGAAGAAGTGGATCCATGGAAAGAAAATGTTAAGTTTATGGCACCGTTGGATGGTGAAAAAGGAGACATTTTCGTATCTTTAAATGGACATAATTACAGAATTAAAAGAGGGGAAGAGGTAACCATTCCGAAACCAATCTTTGAAGTTCTGAAAAACAGTACAGAAATGGATCAGCTTGCAATGAGAAGACAGCAGGAACTTATTGCAAAAGGAAAGGCTTTAAATTAATAAGAGATTCCATTAAAACGAGGAGAGGCACAGCGTTGTTGTGCCTCTTTTTTAGAAGGAGAGACATGTATGAAGGTAAATGAAGCAATAACAAAGGTGGATGACCTGGAACCAAATACTTATGAGGATAACGAAAAGTTAGATTGGCTCACCGAATTGGATAAAAGAATTGCTATTGAGATTCTGAACGTAAGAGAACGTGAAGAGGATGTAGTGGTAGAACCCTATACAGAAGCTGATATGGATAAGGAACTTCTTATACCTGCCCCATATGACAGCTTATACGTCCAGTGGCTTATGAGCCAGATTGATTACTATAACAATGAGATGGACAGATACGCAAATTCAGCAGCTATGTTTAATCAGAAATACCAGGACTTCACTAATTACTGGTACCGGACACATAAAAGCTCTTTAAGGGCAACGATGTATTAGAGAGGTGACATATGAGATTACCGAAACTTCAAAGTACAAGGTCTGAAACCAAAGTACTTAGCGCATTTGGTGGCTACAATGCCAATGAAAGAATACAGGATGGGGAATTTTCGGATATGCAAAATATGACAGCGGATTACTATCCGATATTGTCTCCGAGAATACCAAGAAGAAAATTGAGAGACCTTACAGACTGCAAAGGTCTGTATGGTACGGATAAGCTGGTATGGGTCACAGAGAATAAACTGTACTATAACCAGTCAGAAGCGTGTGATTTAAAGGAATCATGCAAGGATAAGGAAAGAACATTTGTAAGAATGGGAGCATATTTGTGTGTCTTCCCGGACAAGGTTATGTACAACGTATATGACCAAACATTAACAGATATGGAAAATAAGGTAACCACCACAACAAAGCCATCCTTTACGCTTTGCAAGATGGATGGAACGGTATTCCCGGACAAGAAAACATATACCGGTGATACAGAACCGGATAAAACCCAATATGAATACTGGATAGATACTTCTGAAAATACAGTTGTAATGAAAATATGGAGTGAAAACTCTGCAGCATGGGTATCTGTAGGAACAACCTATGTAAAGATACAGTCACCAGGCATAGGAAAAGGTTTTAAAGAGTATGATGCTGCTACATTCAGTGGAGTAGATAAAAGGGCTGAGATTTATAACAATTATGACTTTAATACATCCAATATTCTGTATGGTTGTGGGGATGATTATGTAATTGTGATAGGTCTGATTAATAAAGTATTTACGAACAGTGAGAATATAACCATCTCAAGGACAGTCCCGGATATGGATTTTGTAACAGAGATGGATAACCGGTTATGGGGGTGCTCTTCCACAAATCATGAAATATATGCTTGCAAGTTAGGAGACCCAAAGAACTGGAGATGTTATATGGGCCTGTCCTCTGACAGCTACGCAGTAACGGTAGGTTCGGAAGGGAACTTTACCGGAGCAATATCTTATTACGGCAGTGTGCTCTTTTTTAAAGAGGGAGGCGTGCATAAAGTATTTGGTGATAAACCGAGTAATTATGAACTGTCATGGAAACCTATGCGTGGCGTTCAGCTGGGTTCGGAAAAGAGCCTGATTGTATTAAATGAGGTTTTATATTACAAAAGCCGGGACGGCATATGTGCTTATAGCGGAAGCACACCAAGCAAGATTTCTGGAAATCTTGGAAAAGAGATGTATTATGACGCAGTTGCCGGAGGATACCGTGATAAATATTATGTCTGCATGAGAGATGAATTTAGTAATTACTGGACGTATGTGTATGACATTACAAAGGGAATGTGGACAAAGGAAGATGAAGGAATTAAGAAAGCCTTTGCATATTCAGATGGCGGACTGTATTTCTTAGATAAGAATAACTCTATCTGGGTAATTAATTACGAACAGATATTTATGCCAATAGCTCCGCTGGATGATCGGTTTGGAGAACAGTATATGTATCCGGGAGAGTGGTATCCTGGAACAATTCCAGTTGGAGAGGAAGAAGAAAAACAGGAATGGTATGCAGTGACAGGAGATATGGGTCTTGACTCTATTTATAATAAATATATCAGAGAGCTGGTTATCCGGCTTGAGATAGAAGCAGATGCATATTTCAAGATAGAGATAATGTATGATTCAGAAAACTGGCAAAAGGTGATGGAATATACAGGAACAAAAAAACGGTCATATCAGGTGCCGGTTCGAATAAAACGATGCGACCATTTCAAGCTGAGGTTATCCGGAAAAGGCGCAGTTAAAGTATATTCGATAGCACAAATGATACAGGAAGGAAGTGCAGTAAGTGGCTAAATTGGATTATCCAAATGTAGATATAGAGAACATGTCAAATGAACAGAATATAGAGAGCTTAAAGAGCTTTCTATACAATCTTTCTGATACACTGAATTATTCGTTAAATCAGGTAGATGCAAGGATATCGGCAATAGAAGAATCAATAGGAGGTAAGGACAATGGGGAATCATAAAAACTGGGAGGAAGTAATATCTGACGGGACACGAACAGCACAGACGAATCTTGATAATCATCTGAATAATAAGGTGGGTGACTATCAGGAATCGCAGAATGTGCAGGATGCTTATAAAAATTATACAGATACACAGAATGCAAAGCCGGGTGACTATAACAGCAAGTATCAGGGTGCAATCGACACGATATTGAATAGAATTCAGAATAAGAAGCCATTTTCATACGATTTCAATGCAGATCCGTTATATCAGCAGTACAAGGAGCAGTATGCTAATCTGGGAAAACAGGCAATGCTCGATACAACATCACAGGCGGCAGCATTATCCGGAGGATATGGCAATAGTTATGGAGCAACAGCAGGCTCTCAGGCATACCAGGCATATCTTGGAAAGCTGAATGATATTATCCCGGATCTTTATGGACAGGCATTAGATAAATACAATACAGACCTCACCAATATGTATAATGAGTATTCTGCACTGGGACAGGCGGAAGATAGAGCGTATGGACAGTATCAGGACAGATACCAGAACTGGCAGAATGATACCAGCAACGCACTGAATGCATATAACATCCTTCATGGTAATGATTTTGGAGAATATCAGCAGAGAGTTAGTAACTGGCAGAATGACCGTGATTATTTATTCAATGCGCTTCAGAATTCACAGACAAATGATAAGTATCTCAATGATTACAATTATCAAGTAGACAGAGATAATGTAGCAGATGACCAGTGGAAGCAGCAGTTCGACTACCAGAAGCTAAGAGACCAGGTAGCAGATGACCAGTGGGCGAAACAGTATGCTTTATCACAAGCAAAAGCGGCAAGTAGTGGATCCGGTGGAAGTAAGAAATCAAATAGCGGAAGCAAGAGTGGTAAAACCACTGATACTTCTAAAAGAATACCAATATCAGAGGACAAGAAAACAGAATATCTAAATGAAGCAATCTCAAGAGGAAGTGCGAGAGGCGGAGCATATTTGGACGAGCTTTTCGGTAAAGGAAAAATTGATGAGAGCACATGGAGCATTCTCCACGATACATGGATGAGACAGTATGGATTACATTATTAAAGGAGACCAGCTATGAAAAAATACGAAAAAAGAATGAATCGGCTTGCTGAATTAAAAGAAGAGAAAAGACAGGCAGAATATAATAGTGATGCAACGTCGGATAATCCAACATATGAATCTAGAATGGAACGTTTAAAAGAACTGAAGCAGCAGAAAATAGAGAGAGCGCAGAGCAACAGAGAAAGCGCAATTGTGTTGGGCACAGCGAATTTCTCAAAGAATACAATTAATTCAAAAAGAAGCAAAGCAATGGACTATGCATTAGAAAAGGCAAGAAATACGGTAAATACTACGACAAAAGCAATGTCAAGGAATGGAAGTGCCCTGCAGGGAGCATTAGATATTGCAAAGAGGGAAAGAGAAAACAAAAAGAAATTAGAAGGATATGAGCCGGTATATGGTAGCTTTGACAGTCCAACAACCACTAGAAATATCGGAAAAGATACAAAACTTGCAGGCTATAGAAATAGAACAACCGGAGAAACTATGACGGTGGAAGATTATGAGAATACAAAAGCAGCATCAAATACCACAGGAAAGCAGGGGGCGGCAGTAAGCTCCTTCAAAGGTGCTAAAAAACGTGCAATTGAGGAAGCATTACAGCAGCAGGCGGACACATCCTGGATGCCGGAGAAGGAACCTGAGACAGCGAAGGAATACGCAGATTACATAGACAAGTATTATCAGAGTTTATCGGACCCGGAGCTTGCAAGTCTTTCTGATGAAGAATTATCAGCAAAAATTACAAGTGCGAAGGATGAAAAAGAAGGAAATAAAGATAAGCTTAAGAATTATGAACCGGTATACGGTAGTTTTGATAGTCCAGTGCTGGCAAGAAACATTACCAAAGATACAAAACTCGCAGGATACAGGAATAGATTGACTGGAGAAACCATGTCTGCAGAAGAGCATGATGCACTGGAAGGTAATTCAGCAATTGACAAGTATGAGAATGAGCAAAGCGTAAGAAAAAACCAGAAAGCAATCAAGAAATGGTCAGAGGATTATGCAAATCTCACTCCGGAGCAGGAACAGGCTGTCATGCAGATGTATATTACAGACCATGACGAAGAGGAAGCAACAGAGCAGGAACAGGCTATAAGAGATACAATTGGAAGCAGAGACCCATTCGAATTAGAAAAGGCATATAACAGCGCAAAAGAAAACTTGGAAAGTCAGGGAATCAACGCTGATGATATGGAAGAATACTATTCCTGGATTCATAATCGCCAGATTGATACAAAGAAACGGAGAGAACTGGAAGAGGAAACAAAGCAGGAAGGATTAAAAGGATTCCTCATTAATGCAAAGGAGTCTGCTACGTCTGTAGGTGATTCATTGCTTTCCGGAGCGGACTTTGTAGACCAGTTGGGTCATTCGGCAAAGAACTATTTCGGAGGAGATGAAGCCTATACACCTTATGACCCGTATTCCGCTCGCTTCACACAGTCGAGAAACCGAAAAAGAGAAGCAGTATCAAATGACATTGATTCCACAATAGGAAAGTTCGTATACGATGTTGGAATGAGTATGGCAGATTCGGCCGCAGCCATGGCAACAGGAAGTGAACCGGTTTCTCTTGGAATCATGGCGGCAAGTGCTGGCTCTCAGGCATATGTGGATGCATCCGAGCGTGGCGTAGATACAAATAAAGCAGCAGCTATTGGAATTGCCAATGCAGCAGCAGAGGCAGGATTTGAAAAGCTGAGCTTAGACCATTTATATGGCATGGCGGAGAATCCAACCAAAACTACATTTAAGAAAAAGATATTGGATTGGGCTGCCCAGTCTGGAATCGAGGGCAGTGAGGAAGTATTTACCGATTTTGTAGATGAAGCAGCAGACCGCATGATTAATGGCGGATTATCTGAATACAGCACAAACGTAAAAGAATATATGAAAAATGGAATGTCAGAAGACGAAGCAAAAGCAGCGGCTAATGAGCAGTTCTGGAACCAAGTAGGGAAGGACTTCGTAGCCGGTGCTATTTCCGGTGCTGTATTTGGTGGAGTCGCAAATACTGTGAACTCTGTACAGTATCATAAAATGGGAAAGACAATTAACCAGGATAATACAATGAGAGACACTATCCTGAAAACAGCAGAGCAGATGCCGGAGAATTCTACTGCAAAGCAGATTGCGGATACAGTAAAAACGGATAATATTACAGATTTGCAGATGAGCCAAATTATTGAATCTATGGCAAAAAGTGAAGACGTAAATCTGGACAAGGTTATAACAGAGGGATTTGTCAGAAAAGGAGCTGAACAGGAACAGGCACAGCAGCAGGCTCAAAAGTTAATGAATGATGCTGCAGATACCACTACCACAAAGGAAGAAAACACCATAGAGAATACTACAAATAATGTAGCAGACAGAATGGTAAATGCAGAAGGTATTACTGCAGAAAACCAGAAAGTTGCACCGGTGCAACAGTATAGCCGGAATCAGACAGGAGTAACAGAGGCAGTAAATAAGAATACCGGAAAACAGAATATCGTAGTAGAGATAGCAGAGAGTACACCGGAGAAAACTACGGTGAAGCTGTCAGATGGAAGCATTGTTGACTACAAGACGGTGGAAATAAACAATCCTACTATGAGAAATTTATATAACTTTGCTGCAACATTTGATGATACCAAGGCTGCCAATGCAGTTATTGAAAATTACAATGGGGAAAGTATGCCTACATACCTGGAGTCAGCAGCCGTATTTTACAATGCCGGAAAACTGGGTAAAACGTCATATGAAAGTATTATGAATAATCCGATAAATGCAAGAATTGTAAGTGAAATGTCACCATCAACATTGCTGGAAATGTATTATCTCGGAGAAAACAGCAGAAGTCCGTTATCACAGAATTCCAATGTGCAGCAGGCTGTGAAGATGGGAACCGGCTCTGTAATCGATAACAGACTGGATAAATCTGACAATCGCATGAAATCGGTTGTGGAAATGGTAGCAAAGAAAACCGGGCTTGATATTGAATTGAATGATGAATTGGAGCACGGAGAAAATGGTAACTTCCAGAAAGCATTATCAAGGATTGCACTGGCAAAGAAAACCGGAAAAGGAACGGATACGAATGAATACACAACACTTGTGCATGAATTGGGTGAATTCTCCGAAGCATATAATCATGAAGGTATGCAGAAAGTGGTAGATACTGTATTGGACTATGTTACAACAAAAGAAGGAGCTGCGTACCTTACAAATACTATCGAACAGTACCATAAGGCATATAAGACAGTAGAAAAAGGAAAGACCTATGAAGATTCTGCTAATGAGTATGTATTTGACTATGTGGCAGGACTGTTTGCCGACCAGAAGGGAGTGGAAGCATTTTCCAAGTACTTGTCGGAGAACACGACAGAGAGTCAGCATAAGAGCATCCTTAAAACAATTGCAGACTTCTTCAAAGGAGTATATGACAAAATTACATCATACCTGAATGACCATGTATTATCCAGCACAGCAAAGAAAGCACTGAGAGCGGATGCAGAAGAAGCGCAAAGAATAAGAGATATGTTTTTGGGTGAATTGACAAAGGCGCAGGAAAATTATAAGTGGGAAAATGTAACGGCAGAAGAGGGCGAACATTATACCATAAAAGTTATACCGGCTGAAAAATATATGGAACTGGGTGAACCTGAGACACTGGATATTGATTCGGAAAAAACATTTTCACTAGATGTGAACATGGAAGAGGGAAAAGACCTGATTGCAGTGCATAATTTGAAAGAAGATAACTTGAATAAAGCACTAGAACTTGGTGGATTTCCAATGCCATCTATCGCAATTACAAAAAAACAGATTGGACATAGTGGATACGGAGATATTTCGGTACTATTTAAGAAGGAAACTGTAGACCCGAAAAATAAGGAAAATAGAGTATTTGGCGCAGATGCTTATACAGCAAGATTTCCTAGAGTTGATTATAAAGTAAATGAAGAGGAATTGAGCAAATTGGCAGAACGAATAGGAACTCCTGCAAACTATATTGATGCAAATGCCTTTAATGGAAATGATTTGAAAACGGCAGCAATGAAATTAAGTGAAATGATGGAAGTAAAAGAAAGATTTATAAGGGAAAATAATCTGAAGGTGGAGCCGGTTTTAAGAATGCCAACTGCAGAACCATCATTTATGGGACGAGGTGCGGTTAAAGAATATCTTAACAATGAAAATATAACGGTAGATAAACTGGTATATGATAAAAAAGTGAGAGAGGGATTACTTGACACAATAAGAGAAAAAACCTCATTAAAAGCATTGGGCGAAAAGTGGGCTACAAAAATTAACGACAATCTGTCAGATATGGAAAGTGATAAAGAAATTTACAATATATTAAAAGAACAGTATCAGACCTATCTTGATATTGCACAGGGAAAAGCAAAACCAATAGAGGACAGATACTCATATACAGATGGCGTTAATAATACAATTAAGGATAATCAGGATGCTTTTGAGCTATATACATTGGAATTAGCAGAACCAGTTATTGGAAAAGCAGGAATATATAATGGAAAAGAATATTATACAGCCAGTGGAAATTTGAGAAGCTTCGAGGCATTACATGATGATTACAATATTGAAAACATTGTAAAAGCAATGAAAAGTGCTGGTGTTAAGAATGAAGAGGGTTCACTTATACCAGGAATAGGAGAGGTAAGAGCAGCAGTATCAAAAGACTTTAAGAGCATAGAGGATATAAAGAAACAGGAGGGAAGATTACTTGATTTGACGCCAGAGCAGGTAGATGAAATCTATAGTGAATCAAGAGAATTATACCAAAAGATTGTAAGCGAAATTGTGGATAATAATAAAACTATTTCTGATAATTCTTTTTTTGACCGAGATATAGCAGGGAGAAATATTGTTGAGGCAGTAAAGGGAGGTTTAAAGCCGGAAAAGATACAAAAAAGCATGCAGAAATATTATAAAAATATTTCGAGCAACATAGCGAATGATATTGTGCGTTTGGGAACAATCCTTAAAGATATTCCGGTAAAGTACTTTGAAGGAAAACCACAAAGAGCTGTAGGATTCAATGAGGTTGCAGCAGTTGTAATTCCGGATAGCATTTCAGAAAAGACCAAAGACAAACTGAAACAGGCGGGAATTAAAGCGTATGAATATAAAACAGATAATGAAGCTAGTAGGAAGGAAGTTGTAAATAGAGCCGCAGTTGAACAGGATACAGTATTTTCTATTGATGTAGATGCAATCTTAAAAAATAGTAAAGAAGTTTACATTAGCAAAAGGGAATATGCTATACTTGCATCAGAAGTAGAGAAAAATAATTACAGTAAAGATTTTATAAGCAGAAAAATTAATCCAGCATTTTCGGACAAGTATTTTTATCTGTATAAGGTGACGGATAAAAATGCAAATAAGTTCAAAGTGCTGGCACAGTATGACGTGGAATTATATCATGACGATATAGAGGAGGTAATGAAAAGTGGAAGGTTCATTGTAAAATGCCCACCTTTCATTAGCTGGGAAGTGTACGTTTCCCTACGGATATTTGCTTGTTTAGCATTCGTGAACCAGACCATACAGCCGTAGCTGGTGTGATGGACAAATGTTTTCAATAGAAAAAGACCAGAGCTTTCTGCGAGAAAACTCTGGTCTATGTAACAGTGCGAATGGAAATGCGCATTGTCTTGTAAAAGGAATGGGCTTATGGTATTCTTACGGGAGTAAAGGCACTGGATGCAAGGAACTTTGCGTGATTTTAGGAGTGTGCGATGGAAAAGAAATTTAATATTGTAGTCGGTGAAGATGGAACTGTAAAACTCCCAGATGCGGTTCTGGAAAAACTTGAAGTCAAACCCGGAGAGGAAGTTCGCTTCGAGGTAGATGACAATTTCTATGCAGTCAGGCTTCTATCGCGGATAGAAGCTGAACGCTTGGATTACTTGAATTGGATGCATAATAAACATTGCCCCTCTATTGAGGAAATGATTGCAGAGTCGAGAAAACAAGCCACTCAGAACATTGTGATCTCCCGTATCCTTGATGGGATGCCGGCAGAAAAAATCGCAGAAGGCTATGAAGTTTCACTCGATTATGTAAAACAGCTTACACATCAGCTGAAGATGGACATAGAGGAAGCTAAGGCGAAAAAACACAAAGAAACGGGATCATCCTAAAACAGATAGCGGCAGTTTTCCATATACGGAAAACTGCCGCTGTTTATGTATAGAGGCTTATAGGTTCTTTGCAAGATTTTTAATGAGTGTAGCCATAGAGGGGTCAGCCAGCAGTTTAGCAAGAGCTGCTGCCGCATCTGTATCGACGGGACTGGCTTTGGGAGTGGATTGCTCTGCGCGAGGGAGGACTTCAGGCTCTGCACCATGATGCTGATAGAAGAAATCGTCGAATCGTTGTGCGTTCAAACGCCGATCATCATCCAGAATGTGTGCGTACTGCTCGGTGACCATCGAAGCCTGTGCATGACCGGAATCGCCCTGCACGGCTTTGATATCGCCGCCGTTCAGCTTGAGCTTGTATGTAATGCTGGAGTGTCGGAAGCTGTGGAAAACCACTTTGGGGAGATCGTTTTCCTCAATCAGCTGCTTCAATGCACCGTTAATGGTGGATTGTTCGGTCGGCATTCCCAGCGGGCCGGCAACCACGAGATTATAGTCTGCATACTCTGCACCCAGTGCGTCCTTTGTCATGTCCTGCTCGGCTTTATAGTGGACAAGCATTTCAGCAACTGTTTTGGGGAGAAAAATGGTTCGGATACTGCTGTCTGTTTTAGGGCTTTTCAGAACCTGGACCGTGGTGCAGCGGGAACTCAGCGAGGGAAAACGAGTGATGACATTTTTATTTTCCAAGGCGTTCAGCGAAGCAATATCTACACGCTGCAATTCCTTATTTATGTAAATGGAGGCTCGCCCGGCTTCAATGCTTTCGGGGGAGATATCCACACAATCCCATGTCAGACCGAGCAATTCCCCTAAGCGCAGGGAACAAGAGAAGGAGAGGTTGATGCAAAGCCGGAGCCGTGGATCATCACAGACTTCTAAGGCATGGAACAGGGTCTCGGCAGTCCAGATATCACGCTTCTTTGCAGTGTATTTGGGCAAGGTGGCATAAATACAGGGATTCTTTTCCATAAGTTCCCACTTTACGGCCTGCTCAAAGGCACTTCTCAAAATTTTGTGAACCGAACGAACCGTGCCGGGAGAAACGTATTGATGCTGACGCTTTCCACACATAGGGTCAACGGCTTCGTATTTAAGCAGCCGCTGATAATATCCCTCAATTACGCGGGTGGTGAGATCTTGCAGCTTCATTGAGCCGATAAGCGGTTCTATGTAGTTTAAAATCAGTGCAGTGTTTGATTGATAGGTTGAAAGTGCCCATTTGGTTCTTCCGTACAGGGTGACGTATTCTTTAAGCAGGTCTTTTAGAGTTCGGCACTGGGGTGCCACAAAGGTACCAACGGATTCTTTGTATTCGACCTCTTTCTTACGGTTTTTGGCATCTGCAAGGTCGGTAAAGGTTTCCCATTTCTGCTTTAGCGTTCCATTAGTGTGTTTGTAGGTATAGACAACGCAGTATCGGTTATTGCGTTTGACAATGCTAGCCATTATACATCCTCCTCTACTTTACGTTTGGACTTCAGAACTTCATCGAAAGCATCTTTTTGGATGCGTTTTACCCTTCCCAACTTCATCGTTGGAATTCCTTCTTTGAGAACCCACGAGTCAAGTGTTGGGCGGCTGATTCCGTAAAAAGCCTGAATTTCCTGAAAACTGTAGTATTTCCCATTCTTGGGACATTGCAGTTTTAGCGGCGGCTCCTCATGCGTTTCTTTTTTCGGTTTTTGAAGTTGGTATGTAGATTGGCTTTTAAGCCATGCCTTAAAACTTTTTTTGGTAATGCGCGGCCTGTCGGCCACGCGCTCAATGACGAAACAATCTCGGTATTTTTTGCAATCAAGAATCCCATAAACATTCTTGCGTGGGATACCGAGTAGTTTTGCCATTTCCGGGATGGAGATGGTTTGCGCTTCAATCTCCCGGTCACGCTCACGGTCGGCTGCTGTGCGGTAGCGACTTTGTGATCGGTACCACCGCTCAAAGTCCTCTTTGGGAATTCTCATACAGAAGTCTGCCGTTTCTGTTTTCAACTTGCCCTGTCGGATGAGTGTATAGATCGTTTCGGGTTTCACCTTCAATATCTCGGCGGCGTCAGGAACGGAATAGGACCGTTTGCAAAGTTCCTCGCCCGGTGGCGAACCATTGACCTTATGATATTTGACCTGATTGGCATACCATTTCTCAAAGCTGGAAATAACGATACGCCTTTTGTCGTTTATCAGAATGACTTCAAAGAGATTCTTATGAAGCAGCCAATAGCTATCTGTTTTGCCAAGGCCGAGAAGCTGCCGCATCTCACGAACCGACATGGTGGTTTTGGTAGTGGCAGGTTCAGCTTTTCCGTATAAGGGAGCCGAAGTATTCCGCATATCATCCATGAAAGACACCTCTCTATCTATGTAAAAGTTTAGCCGGGATTTCTCATCCCGGCTAAAGAATAGCAGATTTCGCGTGAAATGTTGAGGATGTCAAACAGCAGGATTGCGTTCAACAGTGCCATCATTGAGCCATGCTTCAAAGCTGGCTTTGGAAATACGGTAAGCGCCGCTTACCTTGAACCAGCGGAATTCGTTCTGCTTCAGTAGACGGTAGACAGTGGGACGGCTCAGGAGCAGCATTTCCATCAGGTCTTCTACGGTATAGCAGCGGCTGTCCTTTGCTGTGGAAACAGGGGAGGAAACCGAGTTGGGCGAAGGTTCTTCATGGATAATCATTGGATAATACCTCGTTAAATATACTTAAAGTTAAAACTTGAGCGGCAATGCAGCCCGGCGGCTGCCACCATTATAAATAGTATAGACCTGCTGAAGGTACTTCGTCTTGCCGGGAAGGCTTACGCCTGCGGTTCGTGCAAGGCGAAAAATCGTGAATGCATCGACCTGCCGCAGTTTGGCAATCAGACGGCTTTTACTGTATTCGGAGTGGTACAGTTCTACAAAGCGGCAGATGCCGAGCAGATTTGCAGAACTCATGGAATCAGGTTCTCCGTCCCACGCATTCAGCAAAACATCAAGGGATTCGATATACAGTTCAGGACCAAGCCGGATGAATTCGTGATAGGCGGTTGCGATGCAGCTGATCCGCTGCTTGCCCCGGCCTTCTTCAAAAGAAAGATGAACGCCAGCCAATTCGGTGGCCTGCTGGAATGCAACGGCAGCAGGCTCCCCTGCAAAAATCAGGGCACGGAGCTTCTGCCCTGCACTCAGCCGTTCCGAAATGCCTGTCTGCTGTGCAAACAGGAGGGCTTCTTCCTGCTCGGTCATGTTAAAGTAGACCTTGCAGCGAATCTGCAGATCATCACCACCGTTCAGGAACTTCCGGGCAGCGATGGTGTTCTGCCCGTCCATCACATAGTAGTGACCATCCCGGAAGCTGATCTTCGGCTCATTGGCAACCCGCTCGTCAAATTCTTTTGCGATGCGGGCAACACGAGCGGGGTGAAGAGCACGCTGATAAGTGTCGCGCGGCACGATCAGCTCACTGCTGTTCAGGCACATTTCATGGTAAGGTTTTACCACTGCGTTCATCATAAAGGAACCTCCTTCTTTTTTTGCAGAAAATCAATTCCTGATTGGATAATCGAACCGATTTTCTTCTTTTCGTTATCGGATAAGTGAAAACTGGAATACCGTTCATAACAGATATTCCAGCGGAACATAAGCGATTGAAGTGCATCATCCAGTTCTGCGACCATGAACTCAACAGAAGATTCTGTCGGGGTGGAGAGCATCCTTTCCGATATCTGCTCAATGCTATGTAAATCGCCTTTTGTGTGCTTGGTGAGAGCAGGGGGCTGACTGTTCAGCACCCGAAGATTCTGAAACTGCTGGGAGAGCAGCTCTTTTGCAGCGGCGAGAACATCCTCCTGCGGAGGAGCCGTAAGGTATTTTCGGAATGACTTGTATCCAATGAAACCAAAGCTGTATTGCAGACACACTGACACTTGCCGCATTTCATATTTGGACAGGTGCCCAAGGTAGCTTAACACTCTGGATTTATCTGCGGGGCGCGGACTTTCGCAAATCGCCATAGATGGCGCACTCAAAAAGCGATTGTGCAGAATAAAATGCGTCGGCATATTTCGCTTTTTGATCTGTGTTGTCAGCGGAACGACCAGAAGAACATTGGAATAAAAATTACCGTCATCGTTCTGGACAACAATGGCAGGTCGGATGCCGCCTTGCTCGGAACCGCTGTAAGGATTCAGATCCATCATGTAGACATCCCCGCGCTTGTACATCCAGTTTGCGGGCATAGGCGGATACTCTTTCTCTTTTTTACCTCGTGTGGCCAATTTGGATTTCTCCTTTCTATCCGTATATGTAACAGTGGGCTGCTCGCACAGCCCACCCTACTATCTCAAACAGCAAAAATGCTGTGATTTATAGTTCTATACCTTTCCGTATTTGTCCCCGACATCCCCGGAAAACGAAAACTCAGTTTTCGTGTGGGAAATCTTTCAGCCGTCCGGCAGCGTACCGAATCCATAGGGTTCTCACCTCTCCGTGGTTCTCACCGAGCTGCCCGAAGGCAGAAGTATCATTATTCTGTGATGGCTCTTAGCTATGGAGAAGCTGTCATCCATTTACCGTCAACCTACCGCTCATTCCCTCAGTGGGAGATCATCGCATTTGTTACGGACGTGGCTCATCATCACAGGAACGTGACTGAAGAATGCGTGTTCAATTTTCAAGGGGCGGGATAGCTTGAGGGCTGCTTTGAACGCTTGCCGAAGCTATGGCTGTATTGTAACCGATGCGGAACGAAATGAACAGGAACTCAGAGTTCACAATTTTTGAGGAAAATAGGAAGTATCGTTCCTGTTTCTCGATGAGCCGTCAAAAATATATTTCTTGACTTTATGTAAGAAATGAAGTATTATACTCGTAAGAAACTAACTTACGAGTATATAAATTCGATAAATACACTTTGGGGAGGGAACAAAATGAGCCGATTTTACTGCCGCGATGATGAACTTCGGAAGTTAAATAAACGATACGAGAATGGAAATTTTGAATGCGTTGTCATTTACGGCAGACGCCGTGTCGGAAAAACTGCGCTGATCAATGAATTCTGCAAGGATAAACCGACCATTTTCTTCTCTGCCTTGAATACGACCGGAAAAGAAAATCTGGAAGCCTTGTCCAATGCAATCATGAGTTTTGAACGACCCAATGCAGAATCATCTCCGGAATTTACAACCTACGATGCAGCATTGGACGAACTGACAGTTCTCTCCAAGGAGCAGCGGATCGTATTTGTAATTGATGAGTACCCTTATCTTGCAAAGGCTAAACCCGCTATTTCCGCGATGCTTCAGCACATCATCGACCATAAATGGACAGATTCCCAAATGTACCTGATCCTGTGTGGCTCGTCCATGAGTTTTATGGAAAGTCAGGTCTTGGGCAAAGAAAGCCCTCTGTATGGGCGCAGAACAGCGCAATTCAAGATCATGCCGCTGGATTACAAGGAAACAGCGGTATTCCATCCGAATCTGTCCGAGGAAGATAACGCCCTGATTTACGGCATCACAGGCGGCGTTCCGCATTATATCAACAAATTGGATGTTCGGGACAGCGTAGATGAAGCACTGATGGAAAACTTGTTTGACCGTTCCAGCTACCTCTATGAGGAACCGGCCAACCTGTTAAAGCAGGAGCTGCGTGAGCCGGCAATTTATAATGCAATCATCAAGGCAATTGCAGAGGGGGCTTCTCGCCTGAATGATATCACCACGAAAGTTGGTGAAGAAAACTCTGTGGTGGCGAAGTACCTCAAAACGTTGATAGACCTTGGAATCATCAAAAAGGAAACGCCGATCACAGAAAAACCGGGCAAAAAAACGATCTATCTTCTGGCAGACAATTTTTTTCGTTTTTGGTACCGTTTTGTGCCGGTCAATGCAAGTGCCATTGATTCGGGGCGGATCGTAAAGACCTACCCCCATGCGGTGAAGCAGTATTTTCCAGACTATATGGGTCTGATTTTTGAGAAGATGTGTAAAGACTACTTGCTCTATTATGCGAATGATCTTCCTATCGAGTTGAGTGAGATCGGGCAGTGGTGGGGAACCGACCCTCAAAAAAAGAAGCAGATACAAATCGATATTGTCGGTAGGCCGGTTGAGGGCAATGACTATATCATCGGCTCCTGCAAATATCGCAATGAAAAAATCGGTTTGGACGAACTGGAACTGATTCGGGAATATGCAGCAGTCTTTGGGAAAGGAACAAACTACCACTACTACATTTTCTCGAAAGGCGGATTTACGGACGGACTACTTCAGGCACAGGAACGCGGAGAAGTACAGCTGCTTACCCTTGCCGATATTTTTGAATAACACAAGAAACGCTCTTGCCGGTGTAAAACCGGCAGGAGCGTTTCTTGTTGAAGTGATTATAAAAGACCTTTGATTTTTTCAAGATGATCTATAGCGGCTTGCAGTTCATTTTGAAACTGATCCCTAGAAGGATCTCGATCCAAAAGAAGATAATCCATACTGACATGGAAGTATTCTGCAATATCGATCAGGATTTTTACAGAGCCATTGGAGCTTCCCCTTTCAAGATCGCCGAGGTGTCGATGGGAAACACCAAGTTTTTCAGCAAGTTTTTCCTGCGATAACTTCGCATTTGTACGCAAAGTAAAAATACGGTTACCAATAGCATTCGGATCAAAACTCATGTGTGACCTCCAAATTTTCGATAAAGCGTGAGAAGTCGAAAACTCGGAGTTGCTACGGATATCTAGCCGCTTGGGGCATCCACGAAAAACGGACAAACATAAAGCCTGCTCCTTTTTACG
>OKTZ01000088.1_pt1 | contig 38748 bp, 32 predicted proteins | sample 1606711 | NCBI WGS metagenome assembly OKTZ01 (sample SAMEA3882535, study PRJEB24775) | human gut metagenome | biome: human-associated habitat; feature: intestine environment; material: feces | place: Netherlands | collected 2009/2010 | reverse complement strand
ATCTGTCCTTCTTTTCGCGGCTCAGATCCCCCGTGCCGTCGTCAAACTTGTTGACGTAGATGAAGCCGTAGCGCTTTGCCATCTCACCGGTGGAGGCACTCACCAGATCGATGCAGCCCCAGGGGGTGTAGCCCATCAGATCCACTCCGTCCTTTACAGCCTCGGCCATCTGCTCGATGTGTGCCCGCAGGTAGTCGATGCGGTAGCTGTCGTGGATCTTTCCGTCGGCATCCTTCTTGTCGTAAGCGCCCAGGCCGTTTTCCACCACCATCAGGGGAATGCGGTAGCGGTCGTAGATCGCGTTGAGGGTGTAGCGCAGACCAACGGGATCAATCTGCCAGCCCCAGTCGGAGGCTTTCAGGTAAGGATTCTTCTTACCAGCAATGATATTGCCGCCCACATCATCGGCATCCTTGTGGGTGGTGATGCAGTTGGACATATAGTAGCTGAAGGTGTAGAAATCGACAGTACCGGCCTTCAGGATGGCAGCATCCTCCGGCTCCTGCCGGATGGTGATGTTATTCTCGGCAAAATAGCGCTTCATGTAGGAAGGATACTCGCCGCGGACATGCATATCAGAGCAGAACCAGTTGCTGATCTGCATGGCCTTCTGGTTGGCGATCTCGTCGGCCGGGTCGCAGGTCAGTGCGTAGCTGGTGATAAAGCAGATCATGCAGCCCATCTTGAACTGAGGGTAGTGGTCGTGGGCATACCGGACAGCCTCTGCACTGGCCACAAACTGGTGATGCAGCGCCTGAAAGCGCTCCTGCTTGTTGTCCGGCACCTTGTCGGTAGGGCCTTCAAAGCCCCGGATGGTGCCTGTTTCCAGGATTGCGCCCATGGGCATGGTGCCGCAGTTGATCTCGTTGAAGGTCAGCCAGTACTTGACCTTATCCTTGTACCGCTCAAAAATAGCCTTGCAGTAATTCATATAGAACTCGATGAGTTCCCGGCTGGCCCAGCCGTTGTATTTTTCCACCAGCGCATAGGGCAGCTCGTAGTGACTGATGGTGACCAACGGCTCGATGCCGTGCTTCTTGCAGCAGTCAAAGACCTTGTCATAGAATTCAAGGCCCTTCTCGTTTGGCTCGGTCTCCATACCGGTGGGGAAAATGCGGGTCCAGTTGATGGAGGTGCGGAAGGTCTTGAAGCCCATCTCCGCAAACAGAGCAATGTCCTCTTCGTAGTGGTGGTAGAAGTCGATGGCTTCATGACTGGGGTACAGGCGGTCCGGGTGGATGTGGGTGGTCACCCACTTCGGGCTGGTGTGGGAGCCGTTGGTACACATATCCGGTACGCTGGGGCCTTTGCCGTCCACGTCCCAGGCACCCTCGAACTGGTTGGCTGCACATGCACCGCCCCACAGGAAATCATCACGGAAAACGCTCATAAGTTTCTACTCCTATCCTATTTTGTTCTGGTTCAGGCGGGGTTCTGTTCAAAGAACAGCTTCAGGGCACCGATCAGGTTGGCATCGTTGCCATAGCGGCAGCGCACCAGCTCCGGCTCCAGCATGGGAATCACCGGGCAGCGCGCAAACAGGCTGTCCAGCTCGGTCTGAATGGCAGGCAGCAGGGCCTCTGCCGCACTGATGCCGCCGCCAATGGCGACGCGCTCCACATCCAGCACGCTTTGCAGGCTGACGATTCCAATGGCCACCCGCCGGGCAAACACTTTTAAGGCCTGCTGTGCCTCCGGTTCCCCGGCATTGTAAGCCGCAAAGATCTCCTCGCCGGTGGGCAGCGGGCCCTGCAGCGACAGTTTCTTCTGCCGGGCATATTCCCGGATCAAACCTGTCGCCGAAGCGGCACCTGCCCACAGGGGCGCATCCGAGAAAGTTTCCACCTTGTTCATCTCAAAGGTTTCTGTCTCCATGGCTACCATATTGGAAACAAGGCAGCTGACTTCCCCTGCAGCGGCGTGAGCGCCCATCAGCACCTTCCCGTTCAGGATGATGCCGCCGCCGATGCCGGTGCCCAGCACCAGCACAAGGCCATTTTCCACACCGGCCAGCGCACCGGTCCAGCCCTCCGCTGCTGCGGCACACTTGCCATCGTTGGCGATGGTCACCGGCACGCCCAGCCGTGCCTCTACCTGCGCAGCAAAGGGCTGTTCCCACATAAAGGCACTGAGCATTCCACCGGTATGGGCGATGCCGGTTCTGGTATCGATGCGGCCCGGCATAGAGATGGCGCAGCCCACGAACTGTCCCTGAAGGGAAGCGGCAAAGCCCTCGATGACCGCCAGAAGGTCATCCATATTCGTCAGCGGTGTCGGAACCTTTCCACCAGAGATTTTCCGGGCCTGTTCATCGGCCAGGCTGTACTTGATGAAGGTTCCGCCGATGTCGATCAAAAGATACTGTTTCATCTTATCTCCTGCTTTCTGTTGGTTGTTTTCAGACTCATGCAAAGCCCAACGCGGCAGCCAGGCTGAGCATCACTGGCAGCGTGATCAGTGACAGCAGAGTGCTCAGACAGACCATCTGCACAACGTAGGAAGAATCCAGCCCCAGACGCTGGGCATATACCGCGATGTTACTGCCGATGGGAGCCGCATTCACAATGATGAGCACCGTGCCGATCTGCCGCCATCCGGCTGGAAGAAGCATCAGACAGACGGTCGTCAGCAGTGGGATCACCACCAGCCGTACTGCTGAAAGAGCGTAGAGCCGGGGACGGGTAAAGATGGCTTTGAGGTCGGTCCTGGCCAGATAGACACCCAGCACGATCATGGCAAGCGGAGCGTTCATGCCTGCAATGGCTCCCATGGGGGTGCGGAGGAACTGCGGCACCGGGATGCGACAGAAGTAGAGCACCACACCGCCCAACAGGGAGAGCACCAGCGGATTTTTGAGCACTGCCCCCAGTTGGATGTACTTTTTGTCCCCGGAAAGCTTTGCCTGGCCGTAGGTCCACTGCAAAGCATTCAGCAAGGCCACAAAGCCTGCTGCGTAGAACACAGCTTCTCCACCCAGCACTGCTGTGACCAGCGGAAATCCCATGAACCCGGCATTGGAAAAAGCCACACCGATCTGCGCCATGGGGTCCTTGCGGAAAAAGAGCCACGACACCGCCATGGAGAGCAGCAACACTCCGGCACCTGCCGCAATGCTGACAGCCAATTCCACAGCTCCCTTTGCCGAATACTCAATACAAAATGATTTTAGCACAACACAGGGCAGCACGCAATATAACAGCAGGTGAGCCAGTGCCTTGCTGCCCTCCTGGGTGATCAGTCCGGTACGATAAAACACATAACCTATGATGAGATAGAGGAACATCAGAAGGATCTGACCCAGAACAACACCAAAGACTCCGGTCATTGCTTTCCTCCCTGTTCTTCTCCGATTTTGCGCAGCAGCGGCAGCAGAGCGTCCATCACAGGGCGGTAGCCGTTGGCATACAGGTGCATTCCCTCAATGGTGTACTCCGCTTTCAGATTTCCGGCAGCATCGTACAGGTCCTTGTTCAGGTCGAGGAATTCCGCCCCGTATTTCCGGGCCAATGCCTGCACGCCCTCGCTTGCCTCCCGGATGCGCTCATTGGTGCGCCAGTGGAAGCATTTGATCAGGCCCGGGTCTTCGGCCACGGTGGGGTTTACCGGATAATAGGCCAGCAGGTAGAGTTTTGTTTCGGGCAGTTTCTTCCGGATCTGCTGCACGATCTCCTCATACCGGCCCAGCATGGCGGCGCGGTCGTAGTCCGGACCGTTCAGGTCATTGGTGCCGATGTTCAGGAACAGGTGCGCAGGCTGCAGTTCAAGGATGCACTCGTCCATGGCCTCCAGCAGCTCGGTGGTGGTAAAGCCGCCGATGCCCCGGTTGTACAAGGTGCAGTGCAGATCATCGTCCTGCAAAAACTCATACAGCGGAAACTGTTCCATCAGGCTGGAACCGGCAAACACCACCGCTCCTTTCTTTGCATAAGGATTCAGACGACGGAACCGCTCCCGCTTGATCTGCTTTTCCCTCTGGCTCTCCTGCTGCCGCAGTTCGTTCAGAAGGACATTTCGTTCCTGTTCCGTCATAGTCTTGGTTCCTTTCTCTCAGTTCTCGTGCAGGGGCAGTTCTACAAAGCTGCCCTCCCCCAGCAAGATCTTCTGGTGGGCGATGCGGGTCTTTCCCTGTTCAGACCAGACTCCTGCGTAATTGCTGTGAACGGCGTACTGCGGGAAGTCGGAAGAAGAGACATCCAGCCGCAGGCAGCTGCCGGGCTGTACCGTCCAGTTCATATCCCACATCTCCACACAGACCTTTGCTGTCTGGCCGGGAGTATAGGTCTGCCCCTCCGGCAAATCTGCCGCAATGGTGGTGATGCCGCCCCGGATGTTATAGGCCCTGCCATCCGGGAACACTTCCATCAGCTTGGCAGTGAAGGCAGTATCATCCACATCGGTCGAGACATTCAGGTGCACCTTGATTTGCCCACAAATGGGCAGTGCTTTTTCCAGCGGAGCGCTGACGAAGCTGACCACATCGGGCCGATAGTCCGGCTCCGGCTGCAGCAGGCTGCCCGCCTCGGCAATGGTGGTCAGAACGCTTTCTGCACCATGGCTGGGCACGGGGGTCTCCGGGTCATACACAAAGGTGCGCTCCCCTTCTGCCGGCTTGGCATTCAGAGTTGTTTCACCCAGATAAAGCTTTTCAGTCCGGCTCACGGGGGCGGGCCATGCCTCCAGCGTTTTCCAGCGGTCCTCCCGCATTACATAGGTGCGCACCCGCTTTTCCGGCTGTTTTTTCTGCTTCAGCAGCAGATCGAACCATTCCAGCATCCGGTGAATGTCGCCGTTTTCCAGATTGTGCTGTTCGCCCCACGCAATGCAGGGCTGGGACATATGATTCCAGCAGCCGATATCCAGCCAGCTGTGCTCTTTGGTCTCAGGGGCCAGAGAGGCATAAGTGTTGATGGCACTGCCAAAATGGTGATCGTACCATGCATCGATGATATACACCGGAACCTTGGTATTTCCGGGCACATCGGCTAACAGCTTCCACCAGCCCTGCTGCCAGTAGGCATCTGTGCGGCGGGTGGCGTGGATCCAGTCCTGATACCAGTCCAGCGTTCCACCCCACAGCGCTTCATCCACCTTGTCGTGGGGACGGAAGCGGCAGCTTTCCAGATAGTCCGCTGTGACCGGATGGCCTGCATTCTGCATTGCCCAGCCAGTCAGCACGTCGTGGCGGAACAGCCCCTTTTCATAGGCCGATTTGAAACGGTCGGTGCCATAGACCGTCAGCATCATTCCCTTGACCTTGGGTGGAACGATGTCTGCAATGGCCCAGCCGGTCAGGGCCAGATAGCTGGCTCCGAAATAGCCGATGCTCTCTGCCCAGGGCTGGTCGTTGAGCCACTGCAGGGTATCGCGGCCATCCGGGCGCTCATTGACGTTGGGTTCCCAATGTCCTTCGCTCTTGCCTGTGCCGCAGCAGGCATCTGTTGCATAGGGACAGCGGGCCGCAAAACGGCAGCCGGGAGCCGGGTCCACAGGGCTTGTCAGTTCGCCGCGCATGACCTCGGTAGAGAGCTTTTTGGCCTTCAGGCTGGGGATGGGCACAGCATCCAGCAGACCCTTGGTATAGGGGTGGAGCGGATTCTTGAAAAGATCCTCGGTCTTGGCATATTCCACACACTGGCCCAGATACATGACCATGATCTCGTGGCTGATGTGCTTGACCACGCTCAGATCGTGGGTGATAAAGACATAGGTCAGCTTTTTCTCATCCTGCAGATCCATCAGCAGATTCAGAATCTGTGCCTGAATGGAAACGTCCAGTGCAGAGACCGGCTCGTCGCAGATGATGAACTCCGGGTCCATGGCCAATGCGCGGCCGATGCCGATGCGCTGGCGGCGGCCGCCGTCCAGCTCGTGGCTGAAACTCTCTGCATAACGCTCATCCAGACCAACGGTCTCCATGATCTGGGCGATGCGGGCATCGTATTCGTCACGGTTTTTGCAGGTTTTATAGATCTTCAGCGGTTCTCCGATCAGTTCCTTCACGCTCTTGCGGGGATCCAGCGAACCGGACGGATCCTGGAAGATCATCTGCATCCGGGCACGGATGGGCTTGAGTTCCTTGGCGTTCAGTTTGGTGATGTCGGTGCCGTCGTAGATGATCTGACCATCGGTAACATCATAGAGCCGCAGCAGCAGGCGGCCCAGCGTGGACTTGCCGCAGCCGGACTCGCCCACCACGCCCAGCGTGGTGCCGCGCTTGATTTTGAAGTTCACGCCGTCCACCGCATGGAGCTGGCTGTTTGCGCCGACTTTGAAGTATTTTTTGAGGTTCTTTGCCTCGATCAAAACCTTTTCTTCCATTGTCATTTCCTCCCGGCTCAGGTGTTGGACTGCGGCGGATCAAACCGGCAGCAGCGGATGAAGTGGCCCGGTGTGACCTCCCGCATCTTCTGGGCCTTTTTGCAGGCTGCAGTGGCATATTTGCAGCGGTCAGCAAAGCGGCAGCCCTCGATCTTCTGGGTGGGGTCAGCCATCATCCCCTCAATGGCCTCCAGACGCTTGGTGTTCTCATCCAGCTTGGGAATGGCGTTGAACAGTCCCTGGGTGTAAGGGTGGCGCTGCGTGGTCTCAAAGATATCCTCCGCTGTGCCGTACTCGATGGCCTCACCGGCGTACATGACCATGACCTTTTCGCAGGTCTGGGCCACAACACCCAGATCGTGGGTGATGAGGATCATGGCGGTGTTCAGCCGCTTCTGCAGTTCGTTGATCAGGCCCAGCATCTGGGCCTGAATGGTCACATCCAGTGCAGTGGTGGGTTCGTCGGCAAGGATCAGCTTCGGCTCACAGGCCAGCGCAATGGCAATGACGATGCGCTGCTTCATGCCGCCGGAGAACTGATGGGGGTACTCCACCTTGCGCTTTGCAGGGATGCCCACCAACTCCATCATCTCGTCCACACGGGCTTCCAGTTGAGCAGTGCTCTGCTCCGGATGATGGATCTTCAGTACCTCCATGATCTGGGCTCCCACGGTCATCACCGGGTTCAGGGCAGACATAGGATCCTGGAAGATCATGGATACTACACTGCCGCGCATGGCACGGATCTTTTCCTCGGGAGCATTCAGCATATCCACACCGTCCAGCTTGATGGAGCCATCGGTCACAAAACCGATGCCTTCCGGCAGAAGCTGGATGACGCTCAGGGCTGTGGTGGTCTTACCGGCACCGGTCTCACCCACCAGACCCAGCGTCTCGCCGTAGTTCAGATCCAAGTCCAGACCATTGACGGCGTAGACGGTGGAAATTTCGGTATCATATTCAACGCTCAGGTTTTTGACTTCCAGCAGCTTGTCGCTCATTTCAGGCCACCTCTTTCACATTCTTGGTGCGCTTTGCGCGCTTGGTCTTTTTGCCGCTGCCCAATGTGCCGCGCAGCTTCGGGTCGAGGGCATCGCGCAGAGCGTCGCCGCACATATTGAAGCAGAGCACCACGATGATGATCGCAATGCCGGGAGCAATGGCAATGATGGGCTGGGTGGACAGGTACTTATAGCCGCCGCTGACCATTGCGCCCCAGCTGGGAGTCGGGGGCGTGATGCCCATGCCCAGGAAGCTCAGGTTCGCTTCGGCCAGAATGGCACCGCCCAGGCTGGCGGTCATGCTGACGATGTTGACGGACAGGCAGTTGGGGAACACATGCACCAGCGTGTTGCGGATCCGGGATGCACCGCACAGGGTACCGGCGGTGACATAATCGGCATTGCGGACGCTCAGCACCTGACCGCGGGTGACACGGGCGTAGCCGGGCACCATCGAGATGCCGATGGCCAGGCAGACATTGCCCAGGCCCTGACCCAGGATCGCGCCCAGAAACATAGCCAGGATCAGCATGGGCACGGCCATCATGGCATCCATGACTCGCATGATGAAGGCATCCACCACGCCGCCTGCCATGCCGGCGATCAGGCCCAGTGCCATGCCGATGACGCTGGAAATGACCACGGCCACGATACCGACCGTAAAGGAGATGCGGGCACCATAGATGATGCGGCTCAGAACATCACGGCCATTGGAGTCAGTGCCCAGCCAGTGCTCGGCAGAGCAGCCCTTCAGAACATTGTAAAGATCATCCTTGTTGGGATTATAGGGAGCAATCACCGGAGCAAAGATGGCGATGAGCACCATGATGAGAAGCAAAATTGCGCAGACCACGATGATCTTGCGGCTGAACATGACCCGGAACACGCGGGAGGACGTGATACGCTCCAGCAGACCCTTCTTTTTTGTCTTGTTTTCCACAGTTCATTCCTCCTTTTAGCGGGTGCGGGGATCGATGATGCCGTACAGGATATCGACCACGAGGTTGCAGATGGCAACAAAGATGGAGATGATGAGCACACCGTTCGCCACCAGCATGAAGTCACGGTTGCTGATGCCGTTCATCATCACGCTGCCAAGACCCGGGATGACGAACAGGCTCTCGATCAGGACGGTGGAGCCCACCATGGAACCCAGGCGCATTCCCATGGTGGTGACGATAGGGATCATGGAATTGCGCAACTGATGCCTGAAGGTAACATCCTTCTTGGAAACGCCTTTGGCACGGGCGGTGGTCACATAATCCTGCCGCATGACTTCCAGCATGGAGGAGCGGGTCAGACGGACAAAACCAGCGTTGACACCCAGACTCAGCACAATGATGGGCATGATCATGTGGCTGAGCCAGCCGCCAAAATCACGGGTGATGGGAACATAGCCGGAACTGGGCAGGACCCGCAGTTTGAGGGCAAACACCAGCATCCCCATCATACCCAGCCAGAACATGGGCATCGAAACGCCGATGTTCGCAAAGAAGGAGATCACACTGTCAATGGTCTTGCCGCGGTTCTTGGCAGCAATGATGCCGAACAGGATACCGGTGATTGTACCAATGATAAAGGCGGGGATCACCATGGTCAGGGTTGTTCCCAGACGGGGCAGGATGATGTCAGCGATCTCAGACTGATAGCTGATGGACTGGCCCATGGTGCCCCGGAACAGGCCGCCGATCCAGCTGAGATACTGGACGATGACCGGACGATCGAAACCATAAAGGTGGCGGTAATAGGCGATCTGCTCTTCGGTGGCGGTTGCACCCAGATAGTTGGCTACGGGGTCGCCCGGAACCATCTGGATGAGGGCAAAGACGAACAGAGTGACAAGCAGGATGGTGATGCAGGATTGCACCACACGCTTGCCGATCATTTTGGCAAGGTTGTTCGATTTCATAGTTCGCTCCATTTCCTGCGGAACCTTTCTCCCCTTCTAAAACAAATCCCGGCGCAGATCACTGCGCCGGGATCTGCCGAAATAAGGAGAAATATATTCCGGTCGTGATACTCTAAAGTTGGTTGCTTACTTGTTCAGCCAGCAGGCGGACAGATCCCAACAAGCAGTGAAGGCTTCGGTTGCGTGATCATCGATGACGTAATCGTACTTGTACATAGAGGACTTATTCACGTACAGCACGCGGCCAAACAGGCAGGAGCCATCCTCGGCATCGTAGATTGCTGCCTGCAGCTCCTTTTCCAGCTTGTGCTTCTCATCGGGATCCATGCAGCGGCGGATCTCCTCCAGCAGCTCCATTTCCTTGTCGGGATGCTGGATGCCCTTGGCGTAGTAAGCGCCGTTCTTGTCCAGATGACGACCCATGTACAGGCCCAGATCGGGAGCGATGGTTGCAAAGTGGAGCATCAGGCCCTCCCAGGTGCCATCCTTCATGTACTGGTTGTTGGTTGCGCTGTCCACCTGCTGGATGTTGCAGTGGATGCCCACCTCGTCCAGCATGTTGGCAATGGCCGTCAGCATATCGGACATGCCGCTGATGGTGATAATGTTGGTGGTAAAACCATCGGCATAACCAGCCTCTGCCAGCAGGGACTTTGCCTTCTCCGGATCATAGGTAAAATGATTCAGGCTGTCGTTGTAGGTGGCGGAACCGGGAACTGCCCACTGGTCAGTCATCTGTGCCATGCCCATCAGGAATGCTGCGTTGATGGCATCCACATCGATGGCGTAGCACAGGGCGCGGCGGACACGGGCATCGGCCCAGGGGCCGTCAATGGCACTGTTGGGGATCAGACCCAGACTCTCGACACCCATGCCGTTCTGGTTATCTTCCTTGACGTAGATGCCTGCACCGTCCAGCTGCTGCAGGATGGTGGGATTGGCCAGACCTACCCAGTACATATCGTACTCGTTGGCCTGGAAAGCAGTGTTTGCGGTGCTGGACTCAGTGACAAGGGTCACCTCCACGGAATCCAGATAGGGCAGGCCTTCCTTCCAGTAATTCTCGTTCTTGGTGTAGATGGCGTAGGCGTTGTTCTCGAACTCGCTCAGCTGGAAGGGGCCGGTGCCGCAGGTGGCGGCATCCAGGCTGCTGGGGTTTTCCAGTGCCTTGGGGCTCATGTAGTAGACGAAGAAGCCCACAGATTCCAGCGTGGAGGAGTTGGGCTCTGCCATCATCATCTTGATGTGGGTGTCATCAATGACCTCACAGGAAGCGATGTTTGCGGTCTCGGTGCGGTTGTTGGCCTGATACTCCTCAATGTTGCGCTTGACGGCCTCTGCATTGAAAGGCTCACCGTCGGCGAAATTGACACCCTCCCGCAGAGTCCAGGTAATGCTCAGCTCATCGGTGTTCACATCCCACTCCGTTGCCAGATTGGGGATCATATTGCCCTCGGCATCATAGCTGGTCAGGCTTTCATAAGAAAGCGTCAGGTAGTAAATGGCCGCGTTGCCGGTGGCACGGGGGGTGTAACCGGGAGTGGCAATGGGGCTGGAATAGCACAGGCGCAGGGTGCCGCCAGCCTTGGGCTCACCGGTTGCCACTGCACTGGCGGCTGTAGAGCCAGCCGTGCCGGCTGCGGTGGAACTGGAAGAGCCGCCGCATGCGGCCAGTGTCAGCGCCGTTGCAGAAATGCCCATAGCCTTGAGGAAGTTCCGACGAGAGATACGTTTCATAGTGTTTTCTCCTTCTTGTCCTTCTTATTCTTGCGTTCGTCTGCACGGTTCTGTGTCTGCCGTGCTTTTGTTGTATTTAGTTTAACGCACCGGGAGCTTTTCCAGCTACCAAAAAACCGAAACTAATTTTTCATTTTCCGTGTTCCTGTTCCGAGAGCTGCAGCATTTTTTCAAGTTTCCGACCTCTGTTTTTCATTTTCAGAGGTTTCTTCTGTCCAAAAAATGAAAACAGGGCCGGTCTCCCAGCCCTGCCTGTTTCAATGCGATGCATTCAGCCAGTTATCCAATGCGCTTTGTTTTGCCTGAAGGATCTCCTGTATCCCGGCCTGTTCCAGTTTTTCCAAAAACTCCGGGAGCGCCTCCTCCGAATCCAGATAGCCGCATATCAGCCCATTGTGATAACTGTTCTTCAGTGCCCGGCAGGCATCCAGCTTTGCGGCAACTGCACTGTTGTTGAAGCTGAACCCATAGGCCGGAGAGACCCACTGCGGCTGCTCGTCTGTTTCCGGCATCAGTCCGCTGGCGTTGAGATACAGATTCTGCCACGGATGGAGCTGTTCCTCTCTCCCATCTCCGTTCGCAAAGAGATCATAACTGGATGCATCCGTGTACAACAGTTCAAGAAGAGCCAGTGCCTCCCTGCGGTGGCTGTTGGTCACCGGCAGACACCAGCTCTCCACCGGGATGGAGCCGTTCTGAATGGTCGGCCCCATCGGGATGGCAGTCAGCTCTGTGCCACAGGCCCGAGTGTAGCAGTCCAGCGAATCCCGGTTGAGCCGTGCAAAAAAGCCAAAGCTGTTGCCCAGCCGCATCCGATCGGTGGCCGGTTCATCCCGCAGGCTGGCATTCCGCAGGATCAATCCTTCCTGATACCACTGATGCATCGTTCTGCAAAGCCTGCTGTAAGCATCCGCGGCATACCAGTTGACAACGGTGGTGCCGCTTTCTTCGGTCAGAACACCAAAGGTATCTCCCAGAGGATCCAGTTCCGGAAAAGGAAAAACCTGTCCATTATCCGGCAGGACCCCCTCTGCATTGGGCCGACGCTGCCTGACCTGCATCAGCAGGTCGTGCAGAGCATCCAGATCCGTGATCTTCTCCGGCCTGGCCCCCAGCTCCCGCATCCAGTCGACCCGGGCCAGAAAGCCGATCTGATACATCGAGACTGCCCGTGCCGGGACCGCATAGATACGGCGGTAATAGGTTCTACTCGCCCACTGCTGCTCTGAGAACAGAGCTTTCAGCCCGGGATATTCTTCCAGAAGCGCACTCAGGGGCAGGATGCAGTTCTGATTCAGGTAAACATCCAGCGGCTGATTCTCTGTGAGGAAAAACAGATCCGGCATGGTCTGGCAGACCATCCGTTTCCACAGCTCTGCCGAGTAATTGGTGGGTGCCACCTGCTCGATGGAAACGCTGAAGCCCAGCTTCTGCTTTGTGACTTCGCTCAGCGCCGCCGAAATGCGGACACAGGCAGTTTCATCCGATTGGCCCGGCATCAGCACTGTAACCATGGGCTCTGTTCCACTTTCTGCCGCCGATTCCGCCCGCTCCCCGCAGCCAGCAAGCAGAGCTGCTCCGGCTGCAGCACCGGTCAGCTGTAAAAATGTCCTGCGAGCCATCCTTGTTTCTCTCATAATGCTGCGCTGCGCTCCTCCTGTGGGGTCTTGTGATAGAACTTCTTATAAGAAGTGGAGAAATGCCCGAAATTCGTATACCCAACCTTTGCCGCGATCAGGCTGATGGGCAGATTGGTGGTGCAGAGCAGGCTCTGTGCCTCCTGCATTTTCTGCTGAATGATATAATCCTTCAGGTTCATGCCGGTCTCTTTCTTAAAAAGCCGGGCCATGTAATCCGGATTCAGGTGGACAGCCTCGGCCAGTTCTTCCCGGCGCAGCTCATTTTCCAGATGCTCGGCAATGTAAGCCATAATGATCTCCACGGTACTCTGACTATTTTCTTCCGTTTCGCTATCCCAAACCGAGGCCACATAATGGACCAACGCCTTCATATCCGGCACGGTCTTCATGCCGTTGCGGTAAAGTTCCAACGCTTCCGGCTCCCGGAACATATCGTCCTGCCGTTTCTTTTCCGGCAAGGAGAAGAGCATCTGCATAAAATCCTGATAAAAATACCGCAAGGTCTGGCTGTTCAGCTGATTGTTGGCCGTCAGCTTGTCCAACAGCTGGCAGGCTTCCTGCTCCATTGCCTGCGCACATCCCGCCTGCAGCAGCTTCTGCCATGCACCGATCTGCGGAATACGGAACACTTCCGGCGCTTTTTCCGCTGGGCGGCCCAGCAGAACACCGCCTTTCAGGGCTACATTCTCGCTCCGTTGCTGCAGCAGCTTCTGGTAGATCTCCGGTGCCTGTTCAAAGGGCTGCGGCCCCTCCGGATAAAAGGCCGCTTCACAGTGGATATACTGCGCACACGCACTTTGCAGATAATTCAACTGCCGGGTGATATAGTCTGCCTCCAGCGGCTCCCCCACCCGGCTTTGCAGCACCAGAACGAGACACTGCTCCGCAGGGATCGCCACCGTTACACTGAGCACCTGCAGCGGCGTGAACACCTCGCTGCTCATATTCCCCACTGCCGTGCTCAGCAGGCTCAGCTCCCACGGCTCCTCGCCTTGCTTCCAGCGCAGCGGCTGCATCAGGGCAACCCAGCATTCCTGCTCCCGCCGGGGCACAAGGCTCAGTTCTTCAAATGCGGTCAGGCTGCTTCCCGGGGCGTTGCCCAACAGGAAGCCCCGCAGCATAGTCTCCACGATCTCCTTTTTCTGGTCGTCAAAAACAGCGCCCCTGCTCTGCAGCTCCAGCGCCGCCCATTCCTCCTTTACATTATCCAGCGCACGGCTCACTGCATCCACCACCTGTTCATAAGGGGCGGGCTGCATGATATAGTCAAAACCGCCCAGCCGCAGTGCCTCCTGTGCATATCGGAACTCAGCATGGGCTGTCAGGAAGATGCAGCGGGTGGTCATCCCTCGCTGCCGGAGCCAGTCCAACAGATCCAGCCCGCTTTCCATGGGCATTTCAATATCGCAGAGCATGACCTCGGCCTCCTGCCGCAGCAGGCTGGCCTTGGCATCCACAGCGTTCAAAGCCGTATCCACCACAGTAAATCCCATTGCTGCCCAGTTGGTGCAGTGCAAAAGCCCCTGCACCACGGTGCTTTGATCGTCTACGATCAGCAGTTTCATGCTGTTTCTCCTTCCTTCTTCTGTAAGACCGGATCTATCGGCAGGAACAGCTCCACCCTGGCACCGCCGCCCCGGCGGTTATTGGTAAAGGCGATGGCTGCCTGCTCCCCATAGAGCAGCTGCAGCCGCCGTACCACATTGAACAGCCCGACGTGCTGTCCATTCTCCTCCTGCGGTGCTGCACTGTTCAGCTGCTTCAGATCCCCTGCCGTAAAGCCTGTGCCATTGTCCGCCACCGAAAGATCAGCCATGCAGCCCTCTTCCGTTTCGAGGAGCTTTGCAGTGATCGTAATCTTCAGCGTTTTTCCGATCATCTTGCCGTGCTTGACGCTGTTCTCCACCAGCGTCAGCAGCGAGACCGGCGGCAAGGGCAATTCGCTGAGTTCCGGGTCGATCTCGCATACTACCTCCACGGGATCGTTCTGCCCCACGCTGGAAAGTTCCGCGTAATTGCAGCACTGCTCGATCTCAGTGTGCAGAGGCGTTGTGGTCGCTGTAAAAGAGAGGATATAGCGCAGATACCGGCTCAGCAGCAGGATCAGCTGCTGGGCATCCTCGCGGCTGCCAGTCTGCACCATGGCATAGACACTTTTCAGGCAGTTGAGCACAAAGTGGGGCCGGATCTGCAGCTTAAGGGCGGTCATCTCGTTGCGGCGGGCTTCCAGCTCCTTTTCGTAACCGTCGATCTTCAGCTGGGTGATCTGGTCGATCATCCGGTTGAAGGTCTCGTTCACCTGCGTAAACTCAGCGTTGCGATAATCCACACTGGAGCGCACCGAAAGTTCACCGCGGCCGATCCTGTCCATGGTGCTCACCAACGCCGTCATAGGGGCAAAGATCTCCTGCTTCATATAGAACAGGATGAACGGGATCGCCAGCAGAACAAAAACAGCGCCCATCACCAGCAAGATCTGATACGGCGCAAAGTCCACCCCGAAATGCTGGTAGGGAACCAGATACAATACCGTCAGCGCTTTGACCTGTTTGCGCACCACCAGTCGGCTGTCCCTGCCCACCTTTGTCAGGCAATACCCTGCGCTGTTCCATTCCATCTTTGTGGGCAGAAGGTTGGCATCCCCTACCAACACATTGCCGCTGTCGTTCATCACAACGACCCGGCCGTCCAGCCCATAGTCTTTCACCAGTTCTTCAAACACCAGCCGCAGATCCACCGCAGCGGTCAGGCTGGCTTTTCTGGTAGAAAACACTGCGCAGCAGGTAAAGCCGCTGGCCGATGGTGCGCAGATACCATCCCTTTGTCATCATTTTATTGGTCTGGCCCGGCTGGCCGAGATACGCTTCCAGATTCAGTTTCTGCTTGAGCTGCTGGGCAGCTGCACCGTAGCGCCCCACATATAGGTTGCCTGAGCCGCTGCGCAGCACCACACCCATCAGGACATCGTTGGCAGCCAATACCGCCGGAAACCCCTGTGCGATCTCATAAGCATCCAGGTAGGCGCGGGTGCGGTCGGTCTGTTCGCTCAGGCTGCGAAATGTCGCATCGTTCAGTGACAGATTGAGCAGGTAGTTTTCCACCGAATCCAGCTGATTCTCAAAATTTGTGGTAAACATATCAAGGCCACCGGATGCCGCAGCTGCCAGCCGATTGCGGTTATAAAGCCCTGAAAAAAAGAGCAGCAGCCCCAGCAGAATACCAATGGGAATGGCGATTCCCAGAAAGATCATTACAAGCTGCCTGCGTAATGATGGCCGTTCCATTTATTTTCAAACCTCCTGCTGCTTGCATCCTGCGGAAAATGCGATTATAATAAAAACCGTACAACTCATTCCGTACAACGTTGTACCACAATCAAAAAGAAGAGGCTCCCTATGCAGGAACAGAACATTGCACAAATGCTTGAAAATCCATTCATGCAGTACAATCACATCGAGATCGTATCGGTAACATCGGACAGCGCCGTCATGTCGCTGGACATCCGGCGAGACACCACCAACATCTACGGTTATGTGCACGGCGGCGCATTTTTTACCATGGCTGACTGCTGTGCCGGGCTGACTGCCCGCTCTGACGGGCGGCAGTATGTCACCCAGAATGCTTCGGTCAATTTCATCCACAACGTCAAAGCCGGTCACCTGACAGCCCGCGGCCGGACAGTCAGCCGCCGCCGGCACATCTGTGTGGTGGCTGTGGAGATCACAGACGAGACCGACACCCTGTTATTTTCCAGCACCTTTTCCATGTACTGTATCAGCGCCGAGGGCTGACTGCTTTTTCTTCCCCGCACTGCGCACGTTTTGCGTGCCGGTGCGGGGCTTTTTTTATTGTGCAGCGTATTCTGTCAGCGGCCCGCAGCTCTCCCTGGGAACATACTCGATCGGCAGCAGCCGGCTTTCCGGCGTGGCAATCCGACCGTCCAGCTGCCCCAGCACCAGCTGGATGCACTCCCGCGCCATATCCTCCATGGGCAGATAGACCACGCTCAGGCTCGGGATCGAAAACGCATCGGATTCCTCCGGGCCGTTGCCTACAGCGATCAGCCGGGGCAGCTTTTCGCCGATATATCCAGCCTCACAAAAAGCCCGCAACGCACCATGCGCAATGGCCGAGGAACCGCAGAACACTGCGTCCGGCAGCTGCTGCTTCCACTCATGCCGCAGCCGATGCGAAACCGCCTCGTAACCGCCTCGTATGCTGTTTTCACAATACCGGTTGGCCAGGATCGTCAACCCGTGTTGCTCTCCTTCCAGCCGGAACCCATGCATCCGGTTTTCCATCCCCTCAAAGACCGGGCTGCTCGTCAGAACTGCCGCCGTCCTGCATCCCTGATCGGCAAAAGCCCGCGCCGCCAGAGCACCCATCTTCAGATCATCCACATTGACGCTGCAATACCCATTGCAAACACGGTTGTACAGCACCACCGGGATCGGCAGCTGCGTGTCCTCCAAAAACTGCAGATCCGCATAGGACGCATTGCAGATGATGGCCGCATGACAGTTTGCGCCACTGGTCAGTGCCTCGCTTTCCTTCAGGTGGTCGTTGACATACGGATAGATGACCAGCCGCACCGGACGTGCCGTTTTTTCGATCTCGGCCCGCAGACCATCCCAGAAGCGGAGCATCATGCTGGCCCGGAAATCCTGTGCCCAGAACATGGCCACCACCAGCTCATTGGCACCGCTGCCGCCCCGCAGACTCCGGGCAGCCATATTGGGCTGGTAGCCAAGCCGTGCCGCCGCCGCAAAAATTTTTTCCTGCGTGGCCGTGCTGATCTTCCGCTCTGCCGCCTTGCCGCCCAAAACAATGCTGACCGTACTGGACGAGATCCCGACCTCCTGCGCGATCTGCTTGATCGTAACCATGCTCTTCCCCACCTTTTTCTGATATCAGGTTTATTGTACCCGTTTCCCCGTATCTTGACAAGCCAAAAAAGCCTCTCCAATCTCAAACCAGCCGTTTTTGTGCACTCTGTATATTTTTCTTTTTCCTTTTTAGCCGTTTCAACAAAGTTGCATTTCTTTTCCTCCAAACTTCGTTTTTTTCTTGACATTAGTAAATCGTTGTACTACACTCAGTACGACGATTGAGTCAAACGTTGTACCGATGTTTGACGCTGATATCACCTTTTCATTTATAAGGAGGCTATCGAATGAAGAAAGTTGCAATCGGCGGTGGCCAGGGCTTCTGGGGCGACAGCCCGGACGCGGCCATCCACATGATCCGCAATGCCGATATCCAGTATATGGGCTGTGATTATCTGGCAGAGCTGACCCTTTCCATCATGGCAAAGCAGCAGCTCAAGGACCCCACCAAGGGCTTTGCGCCCGACTTCACCACCCGCATCCTGAAGGAGGCCGGCAAGGAAGCCTGGGACAAGCACATCAAGATCTGCACCAACGCAGGCGGCATGAACATCAATGGCTGCGTGGACGGCATCCGCCAGTGGGCAGAAGGCAACAGCATGAGCGGTTATAAGATCGGTTATGTGACCGGCGATAACATCAAGGATAAGATCCCGCAGCTGCTGAAGGATGGCTGGACCTTCCCCAACTTCGACTACGACGGCAATTTCAACGATATTCTGGACAAGATCTACAACTGCAATGTCTACATCGGCCATGAGGGCATTGAGGGATGCCTGGCAGAGGGTGCCGATGTGGTCATCACCGGCCGTGCGGCTGACAGCGCCCTGTTCCTGGCTCCGCTGAAGTACGAATTTGGCTGGGCTGCTGACGATTGGGACAATCTGGCCCGCGGCATCATGGCAGGCCATCTGCTGGAGTGCGGCGGTCAGGGTGCCGGCGGCAACTATATGTACGACTGGCGCAATGTCCCCCGCATGGACGAGCTGGGCTTCCCCATCGCAGAGCTGACCGATGATACCTTTGAGATCACCAAGGCTCCCGACTGCGGCGGCATCATCTGCGAACAGAGCTGCAAGGAGCAGTTCCTGTACGAGGTCCACGATCCCGCCAACTACCTGACCCCGGATGTCAACGTGGATATCAGCCATGCTACCATCACTCAGGTGGGTGACAACCGTGTCCGCATCGGCGGTGTCAAGGGCAAGCCCCGCCCCGACACGCTCAAGCTCTGCGTGGGTTACCACAAGGGCTGGAAGACTGTTTCCATGCTGAGCTTTGCATGGCCTGATGCCTACGAAAAGGCTCAGTACTGCGCCGAGGTCATCATGAAGAAGATGCAGCGCCGCGGCATGAAGGCCGACGACATCCACATCAGCTACATCGGCCTGAACAGCCTGCATCTGGGCGTGGCCGATATGAGTGAAGAGGCACTGAAGAACCTGAACGAGTGCGTGCTGCGCATTGCTGTGTTCAGCGAGGACAAGAGCGAGTGCGCCAAGATCATTCCCGAGATCAGCCCCCTGCAGCTGAACGGCCCTCCGGGTGCCTCCTTCTTCGGCGGCCGCGCTCGCGTGCAGGAAGTGATGGCACTGTGGCCCACCACCGTGCCCCGCGATGCCGTACAGGTCGAAAGTCACATTCTGGAGGTGAAGTAAGATGGCAGAGATCTATCTGAACGATATTGCTCACGGCCGCTCCGGTGACAAGGGCGATACCAGCAATGTCTGTGTGTATGCACGCAAACCGGAATACTATAAGATCATTGAGCGCGAGGTAACCCCCGAAAAACTCAAAGCCTACTTTGGCGACATGGTCAAGGGCGAGATCACCCGCTACGACGTGCCCAGCCTGAACGGCTTCAACTTTGTTATGAAGCACGCTCTGGGCGGCGGTGCCACCATGAGCCTGCGTCTGGACAGCCTGGGCAAATCCATGGGCAGTGCCGTGATGCGCATGAAGATCCACGTTGAGGATGGAGAGCTGTAACATGAGTGAACATATGGCATTGGAGAACCTGACGGTTCTCGACCTGACCCGTGTGCTTGCCGGCCCCTTCTGCACCATGATGCTGGCTGACATGGGCGCAAACGTCATCAAGATCGAGGTCCCCAAAGGCGGTGACGACACCCGCAGCTATCCCCCCTTCCGCGCCAAAAATCTGAATGGTGAACGGGAAAGCGTCTATTTTGCCAACATCAACCGCAACAAAAAGGGAATCACCCTGAACCTGAAGGCCCCTGAGGGCAAGGAGATCTTCAAGGAGCTTGTCAAAAAAGCGGATATCGTGGTGGAAAACTACCGTCCCGGCGTGATGGACAAGCTGGGGCTGGGCTATGATGTCCTGAAGGAGATCAATCCCCGCATCATCTATGCGGCGGTCTCTGGCTTTGGCTGCTACGGTCCCTACCACCTGCGCCCGGGCTATGATATCCTGGCTCAGGCCATGGGCGGTATGATGTCCATCACCGGTTCCAAGGGCGGGGAGCCCACCCGTGCCGGTTCGGCGCTGGGTGATATTCTGGGCGGACTTCATGTAACCATCGGCATCCTTGCCGCAGTCAACGCCCGCACCATTACCGGCAAAGGGCAGCGGGTGGACGTGAGTCTGATGGACAGCATGATCGCTGCCACTGAGAACACCGCCCTGAAGTACATCGAGACCGGCAACATCCCGGCCCCCATGGGCAACCGTTATGCTGCTGTTTCCCCCTACGACAGCTTCACCTGCAAGGGCGGCAAGGTCATCATCGCGGCAGGCAACCAGAAGCTGTACGAGAAGCTCTGCAATGAGGTGTTGGAACGCCCGGACATGATCACCGATCCCCGGTTCGTGGATATGCCGGGCCGTCTGGCCAATCAGGATGCCATTGCCGAGGTCATTGAGGAGCGGATCAAGGATCTGACCCCCAACGAGGCCGCCGAGCTGGTACTGGCCCACGGCATCCCCGCAGGCCCCATTATGAACATCAAGGAGATCCTGGACGATCCCCATGTCAAGGAGCGCGAGATGTTCGTGGAAATGGATCATCCCACCCTGGGTAAGGTTACCGTGAACGGCTGTGCCATCAAACTGATGGACACCAAGCCCTCTGTGCGCACACCCGCTCCCCAGCTGGGGCAGAACAACCGGGACATCTTTGAGGGTGTTCTGGGCATGACCGAAGAGCAGTTCAACGTTCTGCACGAGAAACAGGTGTTCTGATCTCTGATCACCTTTACACACATTATCGAGGAGAAATCACATGCTGGCAGTATTAGGGTTCGTCACCATTCTGCTGGTGCTGGCACTGATCATGAGCAAGAAGGTCTCTACCCTTGTAGCTCTGATCTTTGTTCCCGCCATCACCGGCTTCATCGCAGCATTCATCAATGCCCCCAATGTCATCATCCAAGCCGCACAGGCTGCTGCCGAAAAGGCCGGAACTGCTTATGTTGAGCCGGTCATCACGTTCGGCACCCGCTTTACCAAGGCACTTTCCATCCTCAGCGCAGATTATATGGGCAAGGGCCTGAGCAGCATCGTTGCCACAGGTGTCATGTTCATCTTTGCCATCCTGTTTTTCAGTACCTGCTCGGATGCCGGTGTCTTTGATCCTATCATCAACCGCATCCTGAAGTTTACCGGCGAAGACCCCGTCAAGGTCTGTATCGGCACCTTCCTCATCGGCTGCATCTGCCATTTGGATGGCTCCGGTGCCACCACCTTCCTGATCGCCATCCCCGCCTGTATGCCCCTGTTCCAGAAGCTGAAAATGAACCTCTGGGTAGAGGCTACCATCGTGGCGCTGGCCGCCGGTATCATGAATGTTATGCCCTGGGGCGGCCCCACGGTCCGTGCAGCCGCAGCCATGTCCGGCCTGGGCTATGAAGTCACCGGCAGCGAGCTGTGGGTGGGCATCATGCCCGCCTGGATCGCAGGCTTGGTGGTCTGCCTGCTCATCGCGGCTTTCCTGGGCAAAAAGGAAGCCAAGCGCATTGCTGCAGGCATCCCCGCGCAGGAGGTCACTGGTCTGACCGAAGCAAAGACCACCAACACCTCCAATGAACTGGCCCGCTCCGGCTGGCGCTGGTACTTCAATGTGGCACTGATCCTGGTCATCCTGTACATCCTCGTTACCAACCGCCTCAGCCCGGCTATCACCTTTATGATCGGCTACTGCGTCCTGCTCATCGTCAACTACCCCAGTGTGGATCTGCAGCACAAGATCATCAACAGTCACGCACAGGCCGCATTCCTGATGGTCTCCATCGTCTTTGCCGCAGGCGCATTCACCGGTGTGGTCAAAAATTCCGGTATGCTGGCTGCCATGACCGACGCTCTGGTCTCCATTATCCCCACCAGCATGGGCACCTTCATTGCCCCCATCGTCGGCCTGTTCAGCGTTCCGCTGAGCCTGCTGTTTGACCCGGACTCCTACTACTACGGTGTTATGCCGGTCATCGCCAACGCTGTTTCCGCTATGGGCGGCAACGCACTGGCTGTGGCAAAGGCTTCCATCATGGGCCAGATGACGCTGGGCTTCCCGCTCAGTCCCCTGACGGGTGCCACCTTCCTGCTGCTGGGCCTTTCCGGCCAGGACCTGGGCGACCACCAGAAGCACACTCTCCCCTACGCATGGTTTGCATCTGCCATTATGGTCGCTGTGGGCTGCGTAGCCTGTGGGCTGCTGTTCTGAGGTCTCACCAAAAGAAACACCTTCCTCCTTTTTCACCCATTTCTTCATTCTGATTCCGAAACGTCTGCCGGGCGGAGTACCCGCAGCACGCCACGGAATGCGTGCAAACCAGCAGGCTTCCACCCGGTGCTCCGGGTGGTGTCGGCTGGTTTTGCCGTTTTTGAAGGATACCACCCTGCCCTTGGGGCAGAAAGGAGTTTTCTCTTATGCCCGAGCCCATCCAGACTCCTGTTCCTGCGGCGGACGAACTGGCCGCACAGGTGCTGCTGCTGGCACAGAGTCGGTTGACTGCCGACCTGCGTTTTTTATCCTCCGCTCTGGAACAGCTGAAGCCGATCCCCGTCCCTGCGCTGGACACCCTGTTTGCCGGGGATGGCCGCTGCTTATACTATTGCCCTGAAACGCTGCTCCGCACATTCCGGGCACAGCAGTCTGTGCCCACACGCGCCCTGCTGCATGTCACCCTGCACTTTCTTCTGGGGCATCCCTTTCAACGGCAGGAAATGGATCACCGCCTATGGAACCTTGCCTGCGACATTGCCGCAGAGGAAGTCATCCGGGAACTGGAGATCCCCTCCTGCGCCCTGCCGGATGATGCTGCACAGGACAGCTGGCGCAGCCGCCTGCGGGATGCCTGCCCTCACCTGACGGCAGAAGCCATCTATAATTTTCTGCTGGAACGGCAGTACCCCGCCGATGTTCTGGCGGAATTGACCCAGCTTTTTTCCCGGGACAGCCATGCACTCTGGTATGCTGCGCCACGGTCCGGCTCTCGTCCGGCCCCCAACGGACAGCTGCTGCCCGCCGGGGAGGATGAGGATATCACCAACGAGACCGAACTGCGCAAAACCGACACCCGGGACGAAACGCTGCAGCAGATGCAGCAGCGGCAGAAGGAAGCCCTGCACAGACAATGGAAGCAGCTGGCCCGCCAGGCCAAGACTGATCTGGAGACCTTCAGCCGCCGTCACGGCAAGCGTGCCGGAGCATTGATGGATGGGTTAGAGCCTGTGACCTTTGAGGAATGCGACTATACCGACTTTCTTCGCCGGTTCGGGGCACAAAACGAGGTGCTGCAGCTTTCCGAGGACGAATTTGACCTCATCTATTACACTTACGGTCTGCGCACCTACGGCAACGTTCCTCTGGTCGAGCCGCTGGAATATCGGGACGACAAACGCATCCGGGAATTTGTGATTGCCATCGACACCTCCGGCAGTGTTCAGGGCGATATCGTTCAGAGCTTTTTGCAGCGCACCTGCGACGTTCTGCGGCAGAGCGGCTCCTTCACCGAGCGGGTAGAGATCTATCTCATCCAATGCGATGCCGAGGTGCAGAGCGTGGAGCGGCTGACCAGTCTGGACCAGCTGCATGAGCTGATCCCCCGGCTGAAGCTCCGGGGCTTCGGCGGTACCGACTTCCGGCCGGTGTTCGCCTATGTAGACAGGCTGCTGGAAGAGAAAAAGCTGACGAACCTCAACGGCCTGCTCTATTTTACCGACGGCGTGGGCACCTACCCGGAAAAATCCCCTGCCTACAAGACTGCCTTCATCTTTAACCGTGACGACCACATCAGCCCCCACGTTCCCAGCTGGGCCATCCGGGCTGTACTTACCACTGACAACATCCGCCTGCTTGAACCGCAGAAGACCCGAACCGAGGAGGACACCGAATCATGGATATAGCAAGTGCAAAGCAACAGATCAAAAATACCGTACAGATCTACCTACAGAAGGACGCTCTGGGCCGCTACCGGCTTCCGCTGGTGCACCAGCGGCCCATCTTCCTGCTGGGTGCGCCAGGTCTGGGCAAGACTGCCATTATGCAGCAGGTCGCTGATGAGATGGGGCTTGGCCTTGTGAGCTATTCCATGACCCACCACACCCGCCAGAGCGCACTGGGTCTGCCTGTGATTGTAGAAAAGGAATACGGCGGCAAGCACTATCAGGTCAGCGAATACACCATGAGCGAGATCATCGCCAGCGTCTACGACTGTATGCGCACCACCGGCAAAACGCAGGGCATCCTGTTTCTGGACGAGATCAACTGTGTCTCCGAGACCCTCTCCCCTGCCATGCTGCTATTCCTGCAATACAAAGTCTTTGGTGGGCATCAGATCCCCGAGGGCTGGGCGGTGGTCACCGCCGGCAACCCGCCCCGCTTCAACAAAAGCGTCCGGGAGTTCGACGCTGCCACCCGTGACCGGCTGAAGGTGATCGAAGTTGAGCCAAGCTATGAAGCGTGGAAGGCCTACGCGCTGGAACACGGTGTCAGCCGCAGCGTCATCAGCTATCTGGATATCCGTCCCGAAGATTTTTACAAGGTCGAGACCACTGTGGACGGTCTGACCGTGGTAACACCCCGTGCCTGGGAAGACCTTTCCGAGATCCTGCAGTATCACGAAGAGCTGGGCCTTGCAGTCAGCGAGGAGCTGACTACCCAGTATCTGCAAAACAAGCAGGTCGCCCGGGATTTTGCCATCTACTACGAACTCTACCAGAAATATCGTCAGGCCTACAATATTGATGCCATCCTGCAGTGTGTGTGGGATGAGGATGTCCTCACACAGGCACGCAGCGCCAAGATGGACGAGCGGATGAGCCTTGTCAGCCTGCTGCTGGAAGCCGTGTTCCTGCAGATGGAACGCTGCACCCTGCGCCACGATGCGCTGCGCCTTATCGTGGCCGCCCTCAAAGCCCAGCGCGGGACGCTGGATGTTCCCGGCGATGCCCTGACCGCCCTCGCTGGGCTGGAGGACAACTGGCGCGCCGAAGCCAACAAAGCCCCCTCTGCCCGGCAGAAGGTCTATCTCGATTTGCTGTCGCTGACTGCCCAATGGCACGGAGAGCTTTCCGGCTCTACCCCTTTTTCCGCCCTCAAGGCCTGCTATCAGCGCTCGGTCGCTGACCTGCAGGCTGAGGTCGCTGAAACGCAGAAGAAGCTTGGCAATCTGCTCCGTTTTTTACAGGAAGCCTTCGGTAAGGGAACAGAGCTGAGCATGGCGGTAAACGATCTGACCGTAGCCCCCGTAGCCACCGCATTTCTGGGGCAGTTTCTCAGCACCGATTACTTTGCAGCCAGCCGGGATCTGCTGCTGCACCGGCAGTCGGAGCAGCTGCTGCACCAGATCGATCTGACAGGACTGGTGTAAAATGGAACTGCTGCAATTTGAAGTAACCAACGCCGGAACGCTGGGCGGCCGCTGGACACCCCCCACCCCGGAAACAAAAAAGGCCTCCTCCCTGCCCGGAGCCGCACTGGCAGCTCTCTTGCAGGAGGAGGACGACGAGGATGATTGGGGCGGCGATGCTCCCGACATGAGCGCAGAGTTTGCACGGCTCGGCCATCTGAACGAAGAGGCCGACACCGATGCCCTGCCCCTGACAGCCGATTTTGCCCCTCTGCCGGATGGCTCTCTGGCGCTGGTGCGCTGGCCCCGGCTGGCACAGCCCGCTGTGGTACCCGACACTGTAGAAGGCCGCACTGTCACCGCCATTGCCGCTACCGCCTTTGCTGCCAGCCATCTGGATGAGGGCTGCTTTGCGCAGTTCGGGCAATCGCCTATCAGTTTCAGCATATTTTGTATGCGAATGGGCCGCGCAGTCACCACCGAAACGCTGGACGAAGGCGGGCCGACTTCCGTCACACTGCCGGACAGCATCACTCACATTGGTCCCTACGCGTTCTACCACTGCACAAATCTGACTTCCATCACCCTGCCGGATGCCATTTCCGCCCTGCCTGCCGGTGTATTCGGTGACTGCAGCCGCCTTACCAGCGTCCATCTGCCGGAGCAGCTGCAGGCTCTGGGCTATCTGCCCCGCCCCACAGATCAGGTCATGCCGGATGTGGGCACGTTTGCCGGGTGTCATGCTCTGAAACAGCTGACGCTGCCTCCACAGCTTAAAATGCTGGGCGCTCACAGCTTCAACAGTTCCGGTCTGACGAGCCTGACCGCCCGGGATGCTGGGTGTGAAAATTGGAGTCGTACTGTCACTGTGGCTGTGTCTGCATTTGACCACACTGCCGCACTGCTCTGGCTGGAAAAGGCCGATGTTTCCGGCCATGTGGTGGCGCGGCTGGGGCTGCCCGTGGCCCGGGATAAAATTCTGGCAGGCGATGCCAAATTCGGAGCCATCCTGCGGGTACCGGTGCTGTTCTTCACCCAGCCGATGCCTTACTTTGACCAACTGGCCCGGGACGCGTTCCGGCTGGATTTCTCGGCTCGTATGGCGCTGGCTCGGCTGGAAGCCTCTGCAGGACTGTCTCTAGCTGACCGTCAGTGGTACTGCTCCGTTTTGGTGCAGTATTTTGACCATGCCGCGCAGTTCATGCCCTGCCCGCCTCAACAGGCTTACGCAGAGCTGTTCCGCTTCCTCTGCCGCACAGACCTGCTCACCGCATCTGATGTCAGCACTCTGCTTCGGATGGCCGGAGCACTCTGCCTGCCCGCCGAACTCATCAGCGAGATGATGGAGGTGCGCACCCGTCGGTTTGAAACAGTCACCGGCTTTGAGGATCTGGAGTTTGATTGATCAGAACAACAGACATTGCGTAGAAAGATGCTCAGTTAGTACAGGCTGTTGCAAAACAGCGCCAACGGAAAAAGAAAGACCAGAGTGGAGACGTTGATAAGCGCCTCCACTCTGGTCTTTATAAATTATCCATTCTGCTTTTGGATGGAGAACGAGAACGTCATGCCCTTCTCCACCGCAAAGCAGGCATCCGCATGGGGCTTTGCGCCCCAGCTGTTGTCGCCACCCACGCCGCGCTGGAAGGCAGCACAGCGGCCTGCGGAATAATAAGGCTTGAGGTGGTCGAGGCTTTTTTTTTTTTTTTTTTTTTTTGGAAAATATTTCAAACCCGTGCAATTCCGAGGGCGGCTCATTCGTATCCAGAATGTAGCGACAGAACCGGGTGCACACCCCGGCAGTGATACACACAATAAGAAGAGGAGACAATACTATGAAAAAGACGGTTTCTGTTTGCATGACGGCTGTGATGGCTCTTTCCCTGCTGGCAGGCGGTGCGGTACAGGCATATGCACTTTCGGCAGAGACGGTGGAACCAGTTTCTGCTGTGGCTGAGGAAAACTGTATTTCCAGCAGCTGGAAGCGTGCTTCCGACCCAGCACTGACCGAAAAAGTCCGCAAAGTGTTCGATTAGGCCTTTGATGGTCTGGAGGGCGTTTCCTATACACCTGTAGCCCTGCTGGCAAGCCGCGCCACCGGCTTCGGTACCCAGTACCGCATTCTGTGCAAGGCGACTGTCGTCGTACCGGGCGCACAGGAAGAGTATGTGGTGGTCACGCTGCAGCACAGCTGGCTGAGCAAAGCAGAAATTCTGGACATTGGCGACCCGCTGTGCCTGACAAATCTGGACTATGAAGAAGGCGCTGTGGGCGCTTGGCAGGAAGCCGAGTCCCCCGCCATGACGGAGGAAGCCACGGCGGCGTTCAACAAGGCCACCGAGGGCTTTGTGGGCGTGGACTATGTGCCAGTGACCTTGCTGAGCACCCAGACCGTGGCAGGCACGAACTACCGCATCCTGTGCGAGGCAACCACGGTTTATCCGGGTGCTGAGATGCACTATGCCGTCGTGAACGTGTATGAAAGTCTGGAAGGCAATGCCAACATCATCAGCGTGACCGATGGATATGTGAGCTAAGGGAGAGTTTTTGATTCAGAAGGTCCTCCGCTGCACCTTGGGTATATTCAGCGGAAATATTTATTTTGATATTGCAAACAAGCCAGACCGGCGGGTCTGGCTTGTTTGCTGTTCCACGGATTGGGCGTGGAGGAAAAGTGCTCCGCAGCATAACCTCAAAGCTGTGAGCCTTTTTATTTGACTCGTCCCTTTCTCTGTTGTCACTCTGCCTGTATCTCCTCCACCAGCGGCAGATAGTCGGCACAGTATTTCCGGTATAGCGGCTGCACCAGTTGCCGGAAGTTCTGCATTTCTTCTTCGGGCAGCGGTAGTTCCTGGCACCCGCCAGCCAATGCCGCTTTTCGGGCGGCGGTTTCCTCCTGTGCCCAGAGCTGGCGCTCATACTGCGCCGATGCCCGGGCGCACGCTTGCAGGGTCTGCCGGTATTCCTCCGGCAGTGCATCCCATGTGCGGCCGGAAGCCAGCTGCACCTCCGGTACGCGGCTGTGCTCATCGGCCATGTAGTACCGTGCCACCTTGTAGTGCTCCATGGAATAGTAGGCCGGCCAGTTGTTTTCGGCGGCATCGATCTGCCCGGTCTCAAGCGCCGAGTAGACGTCGCTGTACGCCGTGGTCTCCGGCACTGCACCCAGCAGGCGGATCATGTCGATCACGATCTGCGAATCCTGCACGCGGATGGTCTTGCCCTGTAAATCGTTCAGGCTGCGCACCGGCTGACGGGCATAAAACGAGCGGGCACCCGCGTCGTACCAGCTCAGGCCTACCCGTCCCTGTGCGGTAAAGTCCTGCAAAAACTCAGCCCCGATGCTGCCGTCCAGCACACGCCACATATGGTCGGCATCCCGGTAGAGATACGGCAGCAGCAGCACGTTGAGCCGGGGCAGATCGTCCGTGGCCACCGAGAGCGACACACGTGCAAAATCTACGCCGCCAATGGCAAGCTGCTCCCACACTTGCTGCTCTGAGCCGTACTCGCCGTTCGCTTTGACCTGAATGACCACCTTGCCCCCGGTCTGCTGCTGCACAAGGTCTGCAAAATACTGTGCGCCCTGTGTGGTGGGGTACCCGGCGGGCTGGTTGTCGGCATAGGTCAGCACATAGTCCGGTGTGGTCTGCGGCTTTGCGGCACAGCCTGCCAGCTGCAAGGCTGCAAAGCCCAGCCCGGCTAAAAAAGTCCGTCTGCGCATGGTGTCTCCCTCCCTTTGCAGATAGTATAGCGCACAAGGCTGCCTTTGTGCAAGAGACAGGAAAAGGCAGTGCCCGCCGCAAAGCAGGTACCGCCTTTTTTAGGAGAAGAAGGGAATGTCTCAGTTACATCAGGCCCATTGCCTGCGGCAGTGCGGTAGACACTGCCGGGATAAAGGTGACCAGCAGCAGGCCGCCGATGATGGCCACATAGTACATAAGCATGTACGGCATGACCTTGGAAAGCGAGGTGCGGCCCACCTTGATGCCCACGAACAGTGCGTTGCCCACAGGCGGGGTGATGTTGCCGATGCACAGGTTATACACGAGGATCAGACCAAAGTGGACGGTGCTCATGCCAAAGCTCTGGCAGATGGGCAGAAACAGCGGGGTGAAGATGAGGATGGCCGGGGTCACATCCATAAAGGTGCCGGACACCAGCAGGATCACGTTCATGATGAGCAGGATGATGTATTTATTGCTGGTCAGGCTCAACAGAGTTGCCGCCACAGCATCCGGGATCTGCAAAAAGGCCATGACCCAGCCCAGAATGTTGGAAACACCCACAAGGAACACCACCATGCCGGACATCTTGGCAGAGTCCACGATGATCTTCCACAGGCTCTTCAGGTTGATGGAGCGGTAGCAGAAAGCAAGGATCAGCGCATAGACAACGGCAATGGCAGAGCCTTCGGTGGCAGAGAACACACCGCCGATGATGCCGCCGATGACCACGATAATCAAGGACAGAGAAGGCAGAGCGCGCAGGGTGCAGACGCCGAGATTTTTCCAGTCAAACTTACCGGGGGTGCCTTTATAGCCCAGCTTGACAGCCAGCAGCACGCCCACCACGCAGCAGCACAGCGCCCAGATGATGCCGGGAATGTAACCGGCCATGAACAGCGCAGCCACAGAGGTGCCGCCGGATGCCAGCGAGTAGGTGATCAAGGCGTTGGACGGCGGGATCAGCAGGCCGGAGCAGGAGGAAGCGGCATTGGTGGCAGCGGTGACAGCCGGGTCATAGCCCTGCTCCTCGGCACCGTCGCGGATCATGGAGCCAACAGCAGCAGCCGCCGCAGATGCAGAGCCGGAGATGGCACCGAACAGGGCGTTGGTGCCGATGTTGGTCACCAGCAGTGCGCCGGGCATCTTGCCCAGAATGGCCATGACGAAATCCACCAGACGCTTGGCGATGCCGCCCTGATTCATGATGTTGCCGGCCAGAATAAAGAACGGGATGGCGGTCAGACTGAACTTGCTCATGCCCACAAAGGTGCGCTGGGCAGCGGTCAGCACGGCAACATTCAGGTCAATGGAAGAAAGGATGGCAGTCAGAGAAGAGACTGCAATGGCGTACGAGATGGGCACGCCAAGGAACAGCAGCACCAGCAGCACTGCCAGAATTACGAGTAACGCTTGAATTGCCACAGCTTAGTCCTCCTTATTTTCCTTGTCGGCATCGGCAGCCATTTCGGCTTCCACCTTTGCAAAGTCTGCATCCTCCGGGGTATCCAGACAGATGGAGCCGTTTGCAATGCCGATAATGTTCAGCACGGAATACACCAGAATGATCACGCCGCAGATGGGCATGACCCAGTAGAACACGCCCACGGCAACGCCCAGCGAGGAGGTCTGCTGTCCCATAGCCAGCTGGGACACCTGAAAACCGCCGAACACCAGAATGGTCGCAGAGAAGATGAAGGCGATGACCTCAGCAAAGATGTGGAACGCCTTGCGCATGGTGGGGTTGAACCGGTCCACCAGCACGGGAATGTTCATGTGGCCGCGCTCGCCGGAGACGATGGTGGCACCCAGCATGGTGCTCCAGCCGAACAGATAACCCACCAGTTCCTCCGACCATGTGGAGGGAGAGTTGAAGATATAACGTACGATGACCTGATAGGTGGTCAGCACCACCATGACCGTCATGCTCAGACCTGCCAGCAGGTTGAGCACCTTGTTCAGGGTATTTCTCAGTTTTTCCATGATGCTCCTCCTCAGTCTGCAGTATGGGCAGCGTTGTGCTGCTGGATCAGGTCATAAATGGGCTGCAACTCCGGGTTTGCTGCCAGCACGGAATCGTGCAGGGGAGCCATAGCCTCCTGAAACGGTGCAGTATCCGGGTAAATAAAGTTGACGTGCTGCTCATTCTCGGCCTTATCTTTCGCCTCAGCCACAGCATCCTCCCAAGCATCCTGCTCGGTGCGCTTCACGATCTGGAAACCCTCTTCAAAGATCGCGCGCTCCTCGTCGCTGAGTTCGTTCAGGAAGGCGTAGTTTGCCACCAGCAGATCCGGCACCATCTGGTGCATATCATAGGAGTAATACTTGCAGATATCGCCGTGACCGTTATCGGTCAGAGCCAGCTCGTTGTTCTCGGCACCGTCCAGAATACCGGCCTGCAATGCGGTGTACACATCACCGAAGCCCATGGGGGTCGCGGTGCCGCCCAGCAGACGCATCATTTCCACGTTGGTGGGCGACTGCTGCACGCGGATCTTCAGACCCTTCAGGTCGGAGGGCTGGTTGATGGGGGTCTTGATGGTGTAGAAGTTGCGGGTGCCGGCATCCAGCCATGCCACCGTTTCCAGACCGGCCTTGGAGGTGGTCTTGAAAATGGGGTCTGTCACTTCGGGGTCGTCCATCGCCTCGTGGTAGGCTTCTACGCTGGAGAACAGGTAAGGCAGGTTGAAGATCTGGTATTTGGCACTGAAGGTCTCCATGATGGCAGTGGACGCCACCACAAAGTCGATGGCACCGGTCTGGGTCAGCTGTACCATTTCGGTCTGGGAGCCCAGCAACTCGCTGGGATACACCTCTACGCGGTACTTGTCGCCCAGCTTCTCGTTGATGTAGTTGGCAAAGGCTTCCAGTCCCAGATGATCCGGGTGGGTCTGGGACTGCACATGGCCGATGCGCACGATCTTGCGGTCGTCACCGGAGCCGGCACCGCAGCCGGTAAGCATCATGCTGCTGGTCAGTGCCGCCGCGCCCATCAGCGACAGAAACGTTCTTCTCTTCATGAATGGCATCCTCTCTTTTCGCGTTCTTTCTATGATTATATTTTAACAACTCGTTCATTTTTGCGAAACCGGATTATTTTGTGAAACGCAGTACGATTTTGTCTTTGTTGTATCCAAGTACAATTTTTGTGTTTTTTGGACGAAAGAAACTGGCAAAAATAAAAAAGCACTCGTTCCTCTCCTGCTGACAGGCAGGAAAGAACGAGTGCTTCTTTGGGATCCGATTTATCCTTGTGCCGCTTTTTCCGCTGCGGCTACGCGGTATTCCGAAGGGGTCTGGCCGGTCAGGCGCTTGAACACCCTTGTAAAATAGTTGGCGTCGCTGTAACCCACAGCAGCGCCGATATCCTTCAGGCTCAGGCGCGGGTCCAAAATCAGCTGGCACGCCTTGTTCACCCGATATTCGTTCAGGTAGGCCGAAAAGTTTACCTTAAAGCACTGCTTGAACAGCTTGCAGAAGTAGGCGTCCGAGTAGCGCAGCGCAGCGGCGGCATCCTGCATGGAGATATCCTCCCTATAATGGGCGTTGATGAAGCGGCTGATCTCGGCGCGGATGATGGCGGTACGCATATCCTCGTCCTCTTCCCGGCGGACAGGCTGTTCAGGCGCAGGGGGCTGTGCCGGGCGGGCAGGCAGCGGCACCGACACCTGCCGGATTGCATCCTCCACCGCGAATACCAGTTCCTGCTCGTTGTAAGGCTTGAGCAGATAGTCCATTGCCCGTACAGAGATCGCCTGCCGTGCATAGTCGAACTTATCAAAGCCGGTCAGGAACAGGATGGCGCAATTTCTGTCTGTTTCTCGGATCTTGCGCGCCACCTCCAGCCCGGTGAGACCCGGCATTTCAATGTCCAACACAGCCACCTGCGGCGCTTCGCGGGCAAAAATTTCCAGAGCCTCTCTGCCGTTTTTTGCTTCATACAGGCAGATCAGGTCTCCCAGATACTTCTGCAAGGTCCTGCACAGCACTTTGCGCTCGATCAATTCATCCTCTGCCACCAGCAATTTGCACTTCACGAGAGCGTCTCCTCCTTTTCTTCCGGCTGCTGCGTCTGCGGGAGCTCAAACCGCACCACAGTACCGCAGTCTGCGCGGCTGTATATCTGCATTTTTCCGCCCGGATACAGCATCCCGATGCGGCGGGAAATATTGCCAAGGCCAATGCTGCGGCCGGTCTGTTCGCTCTGCGCAAGTTTTGCTTGCACAGCGTCCAGTTCCTCTGGGGTCATTCCCCTGCCGTTGTCCGCGACCGTGAGCACCAGCACCTTGCCCTGCATCCATGCCCGCAGCAGGATGCGTCCGCCTTCCTCGCAGGACTTGAGCCCATGCGAGTAAGCGTTTTCCACCACCGGCTGCAGCATAAAGGACGGCACCAAAACCGCCGCAGGCTGCACCCGAATGCTTTTTTCTACGGTAATGCGTCCATCGAACCGCATCTGCTGCAAATAAATGTAGTCCTCCAGCCCGTCCAGTTCCTCCTCCAGCGTGATCTGCTGGCGCTTGGTGCGCAGGTTGTGCCGGAACAAACTGCCCAAATGCACGATCATCTGGTCGGTGGTGGAAGCATCCTCCAGCCGCGCCATGCAGGAGATCATGTTCAGGGTGTTGAACAGAAAATGCGGATTCACCTGACTTTTGAGCACCTCCAGCCGGGTGTGCTCCAGATCTTTTTCCAGCGCAAGGTTCCGCACCTCTTCCCGGTGCAAGGCCTGCTGGGTGGTCAGCTGCTGCGCCATGGCGTGCTTCATCTGGTTAAAGGTTCCCGTCAGCCGCCCCACTTCGTCGCTGCTTTTCACCGGAAGATCCGGGCTGGAAAAATCTCCCTCGGCAATGCTGTGAGAAGCCTGCGCCAACCGCAGCAGCGGACGCACCACCGCGCGGCTCAGCACCCGGATGAGCAGCAGCATTAGCGCGGCTGCCGTCAGGAACAGCCCCAGATACAGCCACGGCAGATGCCGGATGTGAGCCGCCGTGCTGCTGTAAAGGGCGTTTTCCTGTTCCAGCGTGGCCTGTGTCAGACGTAGCGCATACTCGGCAAGGTAGTCTTGCAGCGCCATCACATGGTACATCTGTTCAATGTAGGTATCTGCCGAGGGGGAAAGCTGCAAAAAGGCATCCCGCTCCTGCCGATAGCCCGCATACCCTTGCAAAAGGTTCCATGTACGGGCATAGCGTTCTTCACCGATGCGGGCATAATCGAAGGGCAGGGCCGCAAGGCTCTGCTCGGAAGCGGTGCAGGCGGCGGTATAGGTCTGTTCGGTTTCAGAAGTAGGCTGACGCACATAGCGTGCAAAGGCTTGTGCTTCGTCCTTGAGGGCGTTTTGCACCGTGTAGCAGACGGCGTTGTCGGCCAGCAGCATATCAAAGGAGCGTACCGTCCACTGACCTGCCATGGTAGCAATGCCAGTGGAAAGCATGGTGACCAGCAAAATCGCGGCAAGCCATGCCGTGACCTTGCGGCGCAGGGATATACCGCCCTGCGCGGTTTTGTTCCGTGCCATACGCTTTCCCTCCTGTCCTTGCAGCACCCGGCCTTTTTTATAAGTATAATGATCTCCCGGAAAAAGTGCAACTGCAAAAAGCACCGGTTTCCGCAAAGAAACCGGTGCTTGCAGGCAGCGTGCCAAGCTGTCAACGGGTCAACAGCTCAAAATGATTCCGTTTGGTGACCAACAGCCCTTCCTTTTGCAGCTTGGAAAGCTCCACCGACATGGCGGCGCGTTCCACGCAGAGAAAATCCGCCAACTGCTGACGGTCAAAGGGAATGTCAAAGGAAAGGGAGGACTGCCGGATGGACTCGGCAGACAGGTAGGACAGCAGTTTTTCCCGGGTGGTGCGCTTGCTGACATGAGTGATCTTATCGTTAAAAAGCAGTATTTTGTTTGCCAGAACGCTGACCAGATTGCGGATGAGTTTCTGGTGATGGTCGCAGGCGGTGGGGCAGGAGGTGAGCAGCCGCTTGACGTTCAGCAGCAGGATCTCGCAATCCTCCTCTGCCACCACGCTGATGTTCAGGATGGCACCGGGGGTGGCGGCGTAAGGCTCCCCGAAAAAGTCTCCGGTATTGCACTTGGACAGGATGTTGCGGTGTCCCCAAAGATCCTCCTGTATCACAAGGGTGGAGCCGGACAGCATAAGCCCCATGACCTCCGTGGAATCTCCGGCACGGAAAATGTAGGAGCCCCGGGGTCGGGTGATTTTCGCTGCACTGACACAGTGCAGGATGGACAAAATCTCATCGTCGGTAAGCCCGGTAAAAAAGGGGCAGTTCCGTAGAACAGGCAGATATTTTTGCATAAAAGCCCTCCTTGTTGGAATTCGAACATACAAGTTGCCTTTAGTATACTATAATAAGGATGCAAATGCAAAAAACACCCACAACAGGAGAGTATAGATATGATTCGGAAGATCATCCATATTGACGAAGAAAAATGCAACGGCTGCGGGCTGTGCGCAACCGCCTGCCACGAGGGAGCCATTGATATTGTCAACGGCAAGGCAAAGCTGGTGCGGGAAAATTTCTGCGATGGCTTTGGCGACTGCCTGCCGGGCTGCCCTACCGGTGCCATCACCTTTGAAGAGCGGGAAGCCCCTGCCTACGACGAGGCGGCGGTGCAGGAGAACAAAAAGAAAAAGGAATTGCAGGAGAAGATGAAGCATCTCCACGAGGGCGGCTGCCCCGGCTCCCGGATGCGGATGCTGGAACAGCCGGAGGCCGCAGAAAGCGCAGCTGCTGCCCCCGTGCAGCCGGTCTCCCGCCTGCGCAACTGGCCGGTGCAGATCAAGCTGGCACCCGTCCATGCGCCCTACTTTGCAGGCGCAAAGCTCCTGATTGCAGCGGACTGCACGGCATACGCCTACGCCAATTTCCATCAGGAGTTTATGCGCGGCAAGGTGACCCTCATCGGCTGCCCGAAACTGGATGCTGTGGATTACAGCGAAAAACTTACCGAGATCCTGCGCAGCAACGACATCCAGAGCGTGACCATCCTCCGCATGGAGGTGCCCTGCTGCGGCGGCTTGGAGATGGCCGCAAAAAAGGCACTGCAGACCAGCGGAAAGTTCATTCCGTGGCAGGTGGTCACCATCTCCATTGACGGAAAAATTCTGGACTAAAAGTACAGGGCAAACGATATGTACCCAGTTTTCTGGATACTGGATCAAAATTGAATAATTAAGAATCCATCATGGATGCTTCCCTGAATTTATAGCAATTCAACTTTTCAATGCAACAGCAACAACGTTGAATTGCATATCGCAAATATGCTGTTTGAACGTTGCGCTAATTTCTTGACTTGCGATAGAGGGGAGGCATCCATTTTGTTTTCGCTTGGATTCTGCTGTTATTGTAATCGTCAATATACTCGGCAATCGCCTTGGAGAAGGCTTGAAAGGAGGGATAATCCTTTTCAAATCCATAGCACATTTCATTTTTCAGTCTGCGGAAGAAGGTTTCCATAATACAGTTGTCGTAACAGTTGCCCTTTCGGGACATGCTTATCATGGCTGCGTTCTACGGGCTGCGGCGCAGTGAAATTGTTGGCTTGAAATGGGATGCCATTGACTTTGAGAATGGTGTTGTACTGATATTGTCAATATCAGTTGACAGATAAAACTCAAAGAGTAGCCGCATCATGCAGCCATTGCCTGAGCAGCATAGAATCTGCTGCGCTTCACCATGGGTGGTAAGCCGCCATTAGCGGAGCAAATACGACGATTGTTCCAATAGCTCATAAAGTATCTCCAAACTAGCGATTTCAGCTGCTCCACGGTCAACTGTTCCGGATCGTAGCGGTCATATAATAGTTCTGTTTTCATCCTTGCCCACATGCTCTCGCAGCGGGCATTGTCATGGCAGTGCCCGCCTGCACTATTCATACTTTGGCAGATACCATACCGCGTGATTGCTCTGCGGTATAGATCGCTTGTATATTGAGCACCGCGGTCGGAATGAAGGATAGCACCGCGCAAAGCCGGATAAGAAGCCATTGCGTTGTCCAATGTCTGAACGCACAACTCCGCTTTCACGTTTGTACTCATAGCAATACCCAAAACACTCAGATCGAAGCAATCGAATACGACAGAAGTGTAGAGCTTTCCATCTTTTGCTTTAATCTCTGTAATATCCGTAATGCATTTTTTAAGCGGCTCATCGGAACGAAAGTCTCTTTTCAGCAGGTCGTCTGATTTCATTGCCTCTTTGTCAGCCTTTGTGATTCCATTGGGCTTGCGTTTTGGATGATGAGTCAGTCCGGTCTTTTTCATGATACGATATACCGTCTTTTCTTCCGGGATCTTTACGCCGTCCGGATTCTTCAGCTGTAACGCCTGATACATCCGCATACGTCTATATGTATCGTTACATTGATCCTCATTGCAAATTTCCTGCATGATTTCGGCAAGTCGCTGGTATTTCCACGGTCGATTTCTGTTTGCCAGATACTGATAGAACCCTTGCCGGCTTACACCCAGCATTTTACAGCAAAATGCAATTTTTCCTTTCCTCTTGCCGTCTTCTGTTTTTAGGGCAATGAATTTCATTCGCTGCCCTTTGCTGACTTCCGACGGCTGGCGGCGAAAAAAGCGCTGGCTTTCTCTAGAAATTCATTTTCTTCCTTTAGTCGCCGGATTTCCTTCTCCTGCTGCTTTACCTGCTTGCGTAGGGTATTCAATTCCTCGGCCAGACTCATTGCGGTTTGCGGTGTATGCGCTCCGCCTCCGATGTCCAAACGCCCCTCTTTGACCGCCCTAACCCATCCGTACAGCGTATCTACCGGTATCCCTAATTCCACTGCTGCCTTCGAGGATCCTATTTCGTTCGACAGCTTTACAGCCTGCACTTTATATTCCGTGTTGTATTTCCGTTGATTCCGAGCCATCTCTTCTTGCCTCCCGTTTCTCCTTTTCTATATATTGGCTCTTTGAGTTTCCTGTGTCAACTTTTATTGTACAACACCAGTTCTTGATCTGCTGCTCTCTCCTACATACCGTCTACCCAAAACTGTAACCGCAGTACGTATCTATCGAGATGAAAACATCTTCTCTGTTTGTCCAAGGTGCGATGTCTGCATAGAGCGAGAATACCAAGGGTACTGCCATCAATGCGGGCAATATCTCGATTGGTCAAAACTGGATGATGCAGAGGAAATCTTCATAGGGTGGAGTGGCGTTGAGGACGATGAGGACTAAGGCACTTTTCCGAAAGCTAGGATACCACCGGAATACTCTGTGACTTAAACTCCGTAGCCCATGCTCTTAATGGTCTCCACCACCTGAGAAACGTACTTCTGGCAGGTGTCGTGGTCGGGGGCCTCCACCATCACGCGGACCACCGGCTCGGTGCCGGACTCCCGGACAAGGATGCGGCCGGTATCGCCCAGTGCCTCGGCCACCGCCTTGACAGCGGCCTGCACAGCAGCATCGTCCTGCGCGGCCTTCTTATCGGTCACACGGACATTTTCCAGCACCTGCGGGTAGATCTTCAGCGGGGCGGCCAACGCACTCAGGGGCTTCTTCTTGGCCAGCATGACCTCCATCATCTTCAAGCTGGTCAGGATGCCGTCACCGGTGCTGGCGTACTTGGAGAAGATGATGTGGCCGCTCTGCTCACCGCCGATGCGGCAGCCGTTCTTGGCCATATACTCGTAGACATACTTGTCGCCCACGGCAGTCTTGGCGTAGCCGATGCCCTGCTCGTCAAAGG
>OKTZ01000068.1_pt1 | contig 44984 bp, 37 predicted proteins | sample 1606711 | NCBI WGS metagenome assembly OKTZ01 (sample SAMEA3882535, study PRJEB24775) | human gut metagenome | biome: human-associated habitat; feature: intestine environment; material: feces | place: Netherlands | collected 2009/2010 | reverse complement strand
TGTCCGATATTTTATCTGCGGTTTTGTCATTGCCGGTGGCAGTGGTGTTCTTAAGGGGACTGCCGGAAGATGGTACGTAAGTATAGAGAAGAATGAGATCCCTTCGTCATAAGACGGAGGGATTTTTATGTACAGATGTATCCATACGCAGGAATAAGTATCTGCCTTGATCTGTGAAGCTGTTGACATTAAATAATCCACATGATACAATATATTTAACAATTAGGTTAAATGTTAAACGCTTGGATGAAAGGATGTGATTCATTTTTGGGAATACAGGATACATTGAAAGCGCTGGCAGATCCTATAAGGCGTGAAATACTAAATCTTCTGAAAAACGGTCGATTGTCGGCAGGAGAGATCTGCGAACATTTTCCGGTGACGGGGGCTTCCATATCGAGGCATTTGTCGGTGCTAAAGGAGGCAGATCTGATCCGGGACAAGCGGGAAGGAAAGTTTATTTATTATGAACTGAATGCTTCCGTGCTGGAAGAAATCATGTTATGGATCACAGATTTGAAAGGAGCATCGGACGATGAAGGAAATGATAAAAAAATATAGAGGTTCATTAATTTGTTCTGTTCTGGTAATGCTCATCGGGGTTTTAGTAGGATTCACTAGTACACAGAGCATGTGGGCAAATGTGTTTTTTGTAGTGACGGATTTTGCGCTGGTGGCAATAATATTTTATGATAACCGGAACAGACAACAGAGCCGCAAGATTATAGGAATGACGATGTGGATTATACCAATTATAACATTACTCTATAATGGTATTGCAAGACTGGTCAATATGGGTGCAGATATGGAAAATCTGTTTATGGCAGTAATTTACTATGGAACTGGACTGCTGTTTATGGTTATTGGAAATTATTTGCCAAAAGTGAAACAGAATAATACCATAGGAATAAGAGTTGTATGGTCTTTAATGGATGAAGAAAACTGGAATGCAACACATAGATTCAGCGGCAAATTATGGATGGCATCAGGTATTTTATGTATGCTTTGTGGACTTTTTGGGGAAAGCATGGCTGCACTGGTTGTGTATATTATAAGCATTATGGCAGCTGCAATCATTAGCATTCTCTACTCCTACCTTTTTTATAAGAAAAAGCTGGCAACAGGAGAAGGCTTAAAAATTCAGTATAATACAAAAAAAGTGTGATATATCTGATCATCGCAATTTCCACTATTGTGTTTACTATATGGACTTTGTTTTGTGGAAGCATTCAGGTTCATTGTAATGATCGTGATTTTAACATTGAAGCAAAAGGATGGAATGATTATACAGTGGAGTATTCGCAAATTGACAGCATTTCTTATGAAGAAAATGTATTGCAGAACAATAATGGTTACAGAACTAATGGTCTTGGAAACCTGAAGTATGCTATGGGAAACTTCAAAAACGATATCTTCGGAGATTATATCCGCTACACTCATGCCTCCTGCCATTCATATGTTGTCATGAACATAGATGGAAAAATATTAGTTGTAAATGGGGAAAATGACGCAGAGACAAAGGAAATCTATCAGAGAATAAGTGAGAAGGTGTCAAAGGAAAGAAAATAGTTGTCGGAAACGCTGAGAAGAAATTATTCTCAGCGTATCTTATCTCCTTATCGTTCAATCAATTATTTGCTACAAAAATCAGAAGCATTTCAATCAGTTCACCATGTCACTTTTATTTTGTGTTATACTGTTTTATATAATTTTTTTGGTCTCCGCTGCCGCTTCGGTCGGCACAGAGCAGATGTCCACCGGACCTCTTGTGCCCTTGTATTTGCCCTTATCAGAGTTCGTAAACATTGGTGGGACGATATAACACAAGGGAAACAATAAGGGAGTAAAAAACTATGCGAAGGAAAGATAGAGAGATTACCGACATTGATAAAATCGAGACAATTATTGCGTCAGCAAGATATATGCATTTAGGAATGTTTGACGGTGAATTCCCTTATATTGTACCATTGCATTATGGCTACCAAATGGAAAAGGGAAAGCTGACATTTTATGTGCATTGTGCGAAAGAAGGACACAAGTTGGAGTGCCTCAAAGAAAACAGGAATGTATTTGTAGAAATTGATAGGGGTGAATCTCTTATTACAGCGGATATACCTTGCAAATATGGAGCAGAGTATGAGAGCGTTATGTGTCGAGGTAAAGCAATGATCATTGAAGATATAAAAGAAAAATGTAAAGCGCTTGGTGTTCTTATGAAAGCACAGACTGGCAAAGAACATGAGATCGACGATAAGATGGCAAGTGCAGTAAATGTGGTTAAGATTGACGTTGAATCCTATACTGCCAAAGCTTGTATCAGATAATAGACAACTTCCAGTTTTTGAAACTGAGAAATCTGAAGTTGGAGGGATAGATTTCTATGATTATTAGATATGCAGAAGAGAAAAATTTTATAGAATTGCGACAGTTTTATGACGGTATGTGTAAAGTTTTGAGCGGAAAAGATTTTCTGCCGGAGGGAGATAAAGGTGGTTTCCCTCCAGATGAAATGATCAAAGATGCAATCAAAGAGAGAAATCAGTTTATCGGTATTGAAGATGGTCGAATTGTTGCGGCGTATATTATGAATCATGATCGTGATGAGGCGTATCATGCAGTTAAATGGCTTATTGATGCAAATGATAACGAGACAGTAGTTCTTCATGCCTTGCGTGTCCTTCCGGAATATGGAGGTCGTGGATACTCGAAGCAGTTAGTTCAACACGCAATAGACACAGCAAGGGAAAGAAACCTTAAATCAATTCGTCTTGATTGCATAGAGGGAAATGATATTCCACAGAAAATGTATATGTCGTTTGGATTTAAGTATGTGGATAAGGCTGAAATCACATATGTTGATATTGGAGTACCGAGGAAGTTCCTCTTATATGAGTTCGTACTCTAATCAAGACATAATAACAGTTATATCTTGAACATTGTACAAACAATTTCCAGTTTTTCAATTTGCCCTTTGAGAGAGGAGAAATCCTTTTCTCAAAGGGCTTTTTCTATTTATACGGATATTCGCAAACTACAAGATAAAGCCAAAACTTCATATACTCTAAGCACAAGGCGGCAGATGATGAGAAACCAAGCGTACAGCACATGGTGTTCGGAACAAAGCTGATTGAGCGAGAGACGACATAGAAAAAGATTCCCAAAATGAGAATCTATGGTATAATAAGAAACAATTCGGCAGTTATGCTGACGCGATTATATCTGCCGGAATGGCAAAAAATATTATAAGAGAGAATGATTATGAAAAAGATACATACTGCAGTTACTCTTATAATTATCTTCTTTATGGTAGCTGCATTATATATTTGCGGGAGATATGAGAATGCTCCCGACAGAATTTTTACAGGAAAAGTAAGTGCTCCGGAAGGTGAGTGGACGATTGATGCTTCCGACGGTGTTACGAAGGCGGAGGTCACCTTCAGCCTCTCAGATAGAGGAGAGCACGAGGAATGGGTGCTGCTTCTCAGATCCCATTGGAAAAATTATTATGTGCGTGTGGGCGATGAGACGATCTATCACAGGAACGGAAAAAGAGATGGATCGGCGGTGATGAGTTCGTGATCATCCTGAAAAACAAGACAGCCGAAGAAACGGAAGAGATCATAAGGCAAGTCAGAGCGGAGATTGAATTTGCCGATGAACAAAGTGACATTCCTATCTCTGTTGCGATGGGATATGTCTGGACGGATGCGGAAGAGAAGAATCTGCAGGAACTGATTCATTGTGCTGATGAGAAGATATATCAGGACAAAAAGCAGATAAAAGAAAATACACCTTCTGTCTAAATGATGGTTTGGAAATGTGGTAACTGTTCAGAGCCAACCTCTGAACAGTTATAAAATGTGCAATATATGATTACGAGGTAACGTATGAAATTATTAGTAACCGGAAACATTGGATATATTACAGCAGAGTTTATTGAAGAAGCATTCCCTGAGTGTCAGATCCTTCTTCTTGGAGAGACGGAACAAAAGTCAAATCGCAGGAAGGGCTTATCGGTACACCCGATGCCGAAGACGGAGGAAGAATTCAAAGACATTTTCAAGACGTATGAATTTGAGGGAGTGATTTATTTTTCTAATTATCTTACATTCCATGGGACGATGGAGGGTGAGATTGAGACTTTACGCAAGCTATTACATTACTATAAGGGGAATCTGAATTCCAGACTTCTGTATATTACAGGACCGGATAGTTTATATGAAGATACAACAGGAAAGACGCTGATGGTCCGCTCGGCAGAGGAGTTCTGCAGACAATATGGTGAGCTGCATCAGATTGCTGTCAAGATCCTGCGTGTGCCGTATCTTTATTCCGGTACTTATGAGGAGGATTATTTTTTCAAGCTGTTCTCAACTGTGATCAATAAGAAGCAGATTACATTTGAAGAAGCACCGGCTCAGGAGATGCATTTTCTTGCGTTGAGTGATCTTGGGGATTTATTATACAAGATTTTTGATAACTGGGGAGAGGGGAGTGCCTGTCTTCAGGTTCCGCAGGTATTTCATTTTACTTTTCAACAGTTCGGGGAGAGACTGGCACAGATGTTTCCGGCTGCAAACATTACCTATTTGTCAGATGTGCTGATCCGGGATGGGATATCTGATGACCACGTTCTGAGAAATGAATACGACTGGTTCCCGAAGATTTCTCTTTTGGAGGATCTCACAGAAATTTATGAGGATTATTGTGAGAAAACGAACCATAAGACACGGAAGATCGATGTAGTAAAAACTTTTTTGAAAGCACATGATAAAATCGTGAAAATCGCAGAATTGCTGCTCACGTTTTTTGCTTTTGAAGCGCTGAACCGGGTGGCGGGAAACCAAGTGCAGTTTCAGATGATCGATCTGAGGCTTGTTTACATCGTGCTGTTCAGCAGTCTGTACGGCATTAATTACGGGCTTGCTGCAGCGGGGCTGGAAACACTTTCATTGCTGGCAGCATATACGAAAACCGGGATCGGCTGGACGACACTTTTCTACGAACCTTCGAACTGGATTCCGTTTATCTTCTATTTTGCAGTCGGCGCGATCTGTGGTTACATCCGACTGAAGAACAGAGACAATATTCAATTCATGAAAGAGGAGAATAAACTGATTCTGGATAAATTTCTGTTTATGAGAGAAATGTATCAGGAGACGCTTTCTGATAAACGGCAGTACAAGAAGCAGATTCTGGGAAGCCGTGACAGCTTTGGTAAAATCTTTGATATTACGAAAAAACTGGATATCATTCTTCCGCAGGAGCTTTTTATTGAAACGCTGCATGTGATGGAATCAGTTCTTGAGAATCATACATTTGCGATTTATTCAGTTGGAAAGAATCAGAGCTATGGACGTCTTGAGATCGCATCTCAGGGAATGACAGATGTGTTGAAAAAATCCATTTGTCTAGATGATTATCTGGAAGCGAAAGAGACGATTGTGTCCGGAGAGGTGTGGGTAAACCGGAATTTCCTGGACGGCTATCCGATGTATATGAACGGGATTCACAAGGATGGAGAGCTCGTGATGCTGATCTTCATTCAGGAAGTGGGAGATGAACAGCTTTCCCTCTATTATCTGAATCTGTTCCAGATTCTCTGCGGTCTGGTAGAAACAGCACTTTTGCGCGCGCTGGAATATCAGGAGGCAATCAAGAACAGGCAGTACGTGCAGGGTACACGTATATTGAAGCCGGAGTATTTTGAAGAACGGCTGTATTCCTTCCATTCTATGAGGGAGGAGAATCGGGCATCCTATGTGCTTCTGAAACTGGAGTATCCGCAGATGACACTGGAAGAGGCAGACACAGCGCTGCAGGCTTCGGTCCGTGAAAATGATGTCTGGGGGATTTCTGAAAAAGGAGAGCTCTTCCTCATTCTTTCACAGACGGACAGAAGTTCCTTGCCGATCATTCTTGCAAGACTGGAAAATGACGGCTTCGTCTGTCATGAGATCGATACCGTGGAGAATGCAAATACAGGAGAAAAATTATGATTCAGACAGTGCTTGGAGTATTCCTGATCCTGTTACATATTGTCTGCTGTGTGCTGGTCTGGCTGGGGATAAAGACACATCTGCTGAAGGTGAAAAAATATCTGATGGCACTTGTGATCTTCGTCCCTTTCTGGGGAACAGTGTGCGTGCTGCTTTTGCATTTGCAAATGCTGACCAGAAAAGACAATAGGATGGAACCGGGAGTGGAAAAGCTTCGTGTAAATGAAGAGATTTATAAAAATATTTTTCAGGCAGTTTCGGATACGGACAAAAAGATCGTTCCGTTAGAGGAAGCACTTTTGATCAACGAACCGAGAGTGCGCCGTGAACTGATCATGGATGTGTTAAATGATGATCCGGAAGAATATATGGATCTTCTGAAACAGGCCCGCATGAATGAAGATGTAGAGGTTGTCCATTATGCGATCACAGCCATGGTTGAACTTTCCAAGGAATATGATTTTCGTTTGCAGAAGATGGAGAAGCTGTATGCGGCATCACCAGACGATCCGGAGATCCTGGAGCAGTACTGTGATTTTATGGAAGAGTATCTGAATCAGGGGATTCTGGAAGCCCAGATGGAGAGAGAACAGAGGGAACGTTATATCCGTCTTTTAAGACAAAAGCTGAAGGTGAAAACGACGCTCTCCACATGTGTGCGTCTGTTCCAAAATCTGATGAAAACAGGAGATTATGTTCAGGCGGAAGAGATTCTAGGGCTGATGGATCAGAAATGGCATCGGAAAGAGGAGTTCTGGATTTTGAAGATCCGGTATCTGGCAGAACGAAAAAAGGGAGCGGAGTTGCAGCAGTGTTTAAGACAGATGAAAGAGGAGCAAATCTATCTGTCGTCTAAGAGTAAGGAGGCATTGGCTTTTTGGCTAGATTAAAATCATTGAGAACATTTCCATTTAAAAGCATGCTGGTGATTCTGTGCGTTTTTCTGATGATCGCAATGGTTCTTTTTGCGGAGCGAAGTGGAATTCAATATAAAGAGAAAAAAAGAAAAATCTCGTATCTTGATCAGGAAAAAGTGGTTACGGAACAAACAGCCGTGAAATCACTGCCGAAGACCTGTCTGGTACTTCGTAACAGTGAAGATGAGGCGAGTGTGGCTGCATGGGAGCAGTTTCAACAAATTTTTAAAGATATGAAGGTTGGAACAGATGTGGTAGACCTGCAGAGTGCATCCTCTATTCCAGATTATCATGCTTATGAAACGGTTGTTGTATTACTGAGTGATGTAAGTCCGTTGAAAGAGAATCTTATGGAACTGTGTGATTGGGTCTCAGAGGGCGGAAACGTACTTTTTGTCATGACACTTCAAAAAACGGCATACACATCGATTATCGAGCAGAAGCTTGGAATCATTTCTTCCGGATATGACAATACACTTGTAGACAGTATTTATTTTGAACCGGAATTTATGCTTGGCGGCGGACAGGCTTATGCAATCACGGATCCGTATGACTCTGCCTGGGCAGTGCAGCTGAGTGAGAATGCGAAGGTTTATGCGCATGTCAATAAAAAAAACGGTCAGCCTGTCATTTGGGAGAACCAATATGGAAAAGGGAAGTTTGTAGTAGACAACTTTGGACTGTATGAGAAAGCGGTGCGTGGATTCTATGCGGCTTCCTACAGTCTCCTTACTGATGTGGGGGTTTATCCGGTGATCAATGGATCAACATTTTATCTGGATGACTTTCCATCACCGGTTCCGGAGGGAGATGCTACTTATGTGAAGCGGGACTATGGAATGAGCATTAGTGATTTCTATATGAATGTGTGGTGGCCGGATATGCTGGAGCTTGCATCCGATCACAACATTCGCTATACCGGTGTGATTATTGAAAATTATGAGGATGCGACGGATGGAACGATTAAGAAACAGAAGGATACCAGACGTTTTCAGTATTTTGGAAATATGCTGCTTCATCAAGGTGGAGAACTCGGGTATCATGGATACAATCATCAGCCGTTGAGTCTTTCAAATGTGGATTATGGTGATGTGCTTCCGTATGATACATGGAAAAATGAGGCGGCCATGAAAAAGGCTGTAAAAGAATTGATCCATTTTGGAGAGGATACATTTCCCAGTGTATCAATGTCAGTCTATGTACCGCCGTCCAATGTATTGTCAGCAGAAGGAAGGGAGATGCTCGCGAAAGATTTCCCGGAGATCCGGACGATCGCCAGTAATTATTTCACCGGTGAGTTTGCATATGTGCAGGAATTTGAAGTTGCAAAGGATGGGATTGTAGAACAGCCGCGTATCATCTCCGGTGCAATTATCGATGATTATATGAAGATGGCGGCACTGTCGGAATTAAATATGCATTTTGTGAACAGTCATTTTATTCATCCGGATGATCTTCTGGACGAAGACCGCGGTGCGGCGCTTGGCTGGGAAAAGATGAAGGGCAACCTCGCTGATTATATGGACTGGCTGGTGGATTCGGCACCGTCCTTGAGACAACTCACCGGTTCAGAACTATCCGGTGCGATCCAGCGTTATGGAGCGGTTACATTTACAAAGACAGTGACAGAGCAGTCTATAGAATTGAAGCTTAAAAACTTCTATGATGAAGCATATTTTATGGTGAGGATCAATGAAGGAACACTGGGTGAAGTTTCGGGAGGAAAACTTACACATCTGACAGGAAATCTCTATCTGCTTCAGGCAAAGGAACCAACAGTAACTATTGAGAAATTAGAAGATTGAAATACAAAGCGGTAACACGCGACAGATAAGGAGTTAATTGTGAGAATCTGTCTCATATTGGAGGGGTGTTATCCCTACATATTTGGAGGTGTATCCACCTGGATGCACCAGTATATCAATGAAATGAAAGAGCATGAGTTTGTTCTGTGGGTGATTGGGGCAAATGCGAAGGATAAAGGGAAATTTGTCTACGAGCTTCCGAAAAATGTTGTAGAAGTTCACGAGGTCTTTCTGGATGACGCCTTGCGGTTGAAGGATTCAGGAAAAATGCTTCATGCCTTTACAGAGGAAGAGACGAACAGCCTGAAAGAGCTGATGCTGTGTAGACGCCCGAATTGGGAAATCTTGTTTCGGCTCTATCATGACTAGAAGCTGAATCCTATGTCTTTTTTAAGAAGTGAGGAATTCCTGAATATATTGACGGAGTGCTGTATAAAAGATTATCCATATACTCCGTTTGCGGATGCATTTCACACAATGCGTTCTATGCTGCTTCCGGTCCTTTATCTAATGGGAAGTGAAGTGCCCAAGGCAGATGTCTATCATGCAATCTGTACAGGATATGGCGGACTTCTTGCATGCCTGGGCGGGTATGTTTATAAGAAGAAAGTGCTGCTGACAGAGCATGGAATATACACAAGAGAGCGTGAAGAAGAGATCATTCGTGCAAAATGGGTACAGCCGGCATTTAAAAAGCAGTGGATTTCTTTTTTCTATATGCTGTCGGATATTATTTATACGAGAGCGTTTCTAGTCTCAGCATTATTTACCAATGCCATGCATGCACAGATCCAGATGGGATGTGACAAGGAGAAATGTCGTGTCGTTGAGAACGGAATCAACTATGAAAGGCTTTCCCCTATTCCATTGAAAGAGGAAGACGGATGGGTTGACATCGGTGCGATCGTGCGTCTGGCACCGATCAAGGATATCAAGACGATGATCTATGCGTTTTATGAGCTTTGCACGACAAGAGAGCATGTACGTCTCCACATTATGGGAGGCGTCGATGATGAGGAGTATGCGCAGGAGTGTTATGCGCTGGTCGATCAGCTTCATCTGGAAAATGTGATCTTTACAGGACGAGTGGATATCATCTCTTATATGGAGAAGCTGGATTTTACAATTTTGACGAGTATATCGGAAGGACAGCCGCTGTCTGTTTTAGAATCATTTGCTGCAAGGCGGCCTTGTGTGACTACAGATGTAGGATGTTGCAGGGAGCTTCTGAATGGTAACGAGGAGGATCGATACGGAACAGCAGGATATTGTGTTCCACCGATGTATCGAGAGGGGCTCGCGCAGGCAATGGATCAGATGTGCGCTTCCAGAGCTCGGAGACTCCGCATGGGGGAGAATGCACAGAAACGAGTGAAAGCATATTATCGAAAAGAAGAAATGATTGAAAAGTACCGGAAGATGTATCAGGAGGTGGAAGCGGCAGATGGCCGGAATCGGATTTGAGTTAAAAAAATTATTCCAGAAGCGCGGACTTGCAGCGACGGCAAAAGCGTATGGGTATGCAGGAGTGATCTGTACAGGTCCGATGCTGCTCGGTATCGTGCTGTTGATAGGAATCGCTTTTATCTGCGATCATACCGGTGCGACGAGACATAACCGGGAACTTCTGAACTGTATGATTACTTACACACTTCTCGCTTCGCTGACCGTGACCAGTTTCTTCTCTATGGTCGTGACGAGATATATTGCGGATATGCTGTATGAAGAACGCCACGAGGCGGTGCTTTCTTCTTTCTGGGGTTCAACAACGATCCTGCTTGTAGTCGGCGGAATCATGTATGGGATTTTTCTTCTGTTTTCAGGAATCAATCTGATCGATCAGTTTTTGTGCCTGGAGTTTTTCGGAGAATTGATCGTCACCTGGAATGCGATGAGTTATCTGACAGCGATCAAGGATTACAAAGGGATTCTTATTTCATTTATTACAGCGGTAGCGGTATCATTGTTGGTCGGATTCTTATTGATCCTGATTGGGATTCCACATGTAGAGGCGTTGATGATCGCAGTTACGATCGGTTATGGAATTATGCTGCTTTGGGATGTGACGCTGTTGTACCGTTATTTTCCGCAGAGTGAGATCAGTGCATTTTTCTTTTTACGCTGGGTGGATCAGTTCCTTCCGCTTGCGTTTACAGGCTTGTTCACGAACATCGGACTGTTTGCACATCTTGTTATCATGTGGTGCGGACCGATCCGTGTACATGTTCAGGGATTGTTTTATGGAGCGCCGTATCATGATGTACCTGCGATGATCGCCTATTTGACGATCCTTATTACAACCGTTAATTTCGTTGTATCTGTGGAAGTGAATTTCTATCCGAAATATCGAAATTATTATAGTTTGTTTAATGACAAGGGAGAAATCAAGGATATCCTGCAGGCGGGAAATGAGATGAGAAAGGTCTTAAACATGGAGCTGAAATATACGGCATTAAAGCAGCTACTTACAACGGCACTGGCTATTTCGATCGGAGAGCTGCTTTTGACATATCTTCCGCTTGGATTTAATGATCTTATGGAAGGATATTTCCGTACACTCTGTGTCGGTTATGGACTCTATGCAATTGCTAACACAATGATGCTGATCTTACTTTATTTTACAGATTACAAGGGAGCATTATTTGCAACAGGAATGTTCGCCGCGTGTACGACGACATTTACCTGTGTGTCTTTATTCTTCCCGCAAGTGTACTATGGATTCGGATTTTTATTGGGAAGTGCGGTGTTCTTTTTGATCTGTACACTGCGTCTTGGATATTTTATAAAAAAACTACCGTATTATATTTTGAGTGTACAGCCGATCGTGGCAGAGGATAAAACAGGTTTCTTCACACGGCTTGAATGCTTTTTGGAAGAGAAAATAGAGAGGGGAGATAAGCTTGAAAAAATATAAATTACTTGCGTTGGGATGTGCCCTTTTATTAGGAATGTCCTGTTGCCTGACAGGATGTACCACCCCGGAGAACACAGGGGATATTTCAAAGAAACAGACAGAACAACAGGAAGAGATAAAAAAGGCAGAGACACAGGATATCAACGACGTTCACCTCAGGGATAAGGATAGTCTCTATGAAAATGATGACGAGACAAGTGTTGTGACGATGTATCTCACCGTTTCCCGCGGAAATTCTTCAGAGGGAACGGATCATACCTGGAAGGAGATCAACAGTTATTCGACCTATGATTATGACAAGATGGGAGTAGACCGTTATCAGACAGCGGCGCTTCTTCAGGTTGGTGATGAGTCAGGTCCGCAGAGCGGGGAGGTTGGATATGGTGAAAATGTGCCGAATGCTACCGTGCAGATCAGAGGGCAGACTTCAAGCAGTAATGCACAGAAAAATTATAAGATAGAGCTGAAAAAGAATAAAGGAACCTGGCGAGGACAACGTACGATCAATCTGAATAAACACCAGACAGAGGGAATGCGTTTCCGTAATAAGCTGTCCTACGATCTTCTGAAAGGGATACCGCAGCTGATGTCTCTTAGAACTCAGTTCGTACATTTATATGTAAGAGATCTTACCGAGTGGGACAGCTCAGAATTCCAGGACTATGGATTGTATACACAGGTGGAACAGCTGAACAAGACAGGAATGAAGAACCATGGAATGGATTCAAAAGGACAGTTGTACAAAATTAATTCGTTTGAGTTTTTCCGCTATGAAGATGTAATAAAAAAAGAAGACGATCCGACCTATGACCAGAAAGCCTTTGAAAAGCTCCTGGAGATCAAAGGAAATTCAGATCATACGAAACTGATTCAAATGCTGACAGATCTGAATGATAATTCAAAACCGATTGCGGATATCCTGGATCAATATTTTGACAGAGAAAATCTGACGTACTGGATGGCGTATCAGATACTGACCGGAAATGTAGATACACAGAATCGTAATACATATTTATATAGTCCACAGAATTCGGATACATGGTATCTGATTGCGTGGGATAATGACGGCTCTTTCATGAGAACCGAATATAACATTCAGAATCGTTCCGATCAGGGAAGTTGGGAATGTGGAGTCAGCAATTACTGGATGAATGTTCTCTTCCAAAGATGTCTGCAGTCGGAGGCTTTCCGTGAGGAACTTGACGCGGCGATCCAGGATCTGAGATCCTATCTCAGTGTGGATCGGATCAGTAGTATGATAGAGAAATATCGTACAGTTACTCAGAAGTATTTAAATCAGATGCCGGACCAGATGTATGCACCGCTGACGAAAGCCCAATATGATACAGTTGCAGCGGCAATCCCTTCAGAGGTAGAACAAAATTATGAACTTTATAAGGAGAGCCTGGAAAAGCCAATGCCGTTTTATATTGGAAAACCGGTGATCGAGGGAAATACGTTGAAGCTTAACTGGGATGCATCATATGATTTTGATGCAGAGACGATCACTTATACAGTTGAACTGGCAAAAGATTATAAGTTTAATGAGATTGTATTTCGTCAGGATAATATTCAAATTCCGGAAGTAGAAACTACAGTTCCGGCAGACGGCCAGTATTTTGTGCGTGTCCGTGCGACAAATGCATCAGGACAGACGCAGGATGCATTTGATTATTATGTAACAGATGATGGAAAGAACTATGACATGAAATGTTTCTACATTACAGGCGGACAAAACGTTGAGGAAGATATTTATGAGGAATGATTTATCAAAAGAACGCTTCCGTAATGAATGGAAATATCTGATCAGTACCAGTGAAAAAGAACTGCTGGAGCTGAGGATGAAGCATTTGCTGAAAAAGGATCCAAATGCAAAGGGAAATGGTTATATGATCCGCAGCCTCTATTTTGAAGATTATTTCAACAGCGCTTATGCGGAAAAGGAAGCTGGTGTCCTGATGCGAAAAAAATACCGAATCCGTATTTATGATTGTAGTGACCGTTCGATTAAGTTGGAGCGGAAGAAGAAATTCGGAAGTTATATTTATAAAGAAAGTGCTCCGCTGACAAAGGAAGAATTCTATAAGATCCTCGATGGGGATTATCAATTTTTATTAAGAAGTCCATATCCGTTGTGCAGAGAATTTTATGTGGAATGTGTCAACAATCTCATGCGTCCACGTACGATCGTTGACTATGACCGTGTACCGTGGATCATGGATGAGGGGACAGTCAGGATTACATTTGACAGTGATGTGAGGGCAGCGGTCGGAAGTTATGACATCTTTGATCCGTCCCTTCCGACACTTCCGGTGCTTGAACCGGGGAAACTGGTTATGGAAGTGAAATTCACAGAGATGCTTCCACAGATCGTGCGTGACTTGCTTCCACCAAATGCACAAGAATTCACAGCAGTATCAAAATATGTACTCTGTTATGAAAAATCGCAGTATTTGCATGGATTTGAATATTGGAATGAAACACAGGAGAGAAAACTATTATGAGTGTACAAGATATGATTAAAAAGTCGGTGCTGGAATCTGGCGTGTTTGACAGCTTTAATGCACCGAAGATGGCAATTTCGCTGATCATTGCATTGCTTCTTGGAGCGGTGATCTATATGGTTTACAGCAAATTTTATGTAGGGGTAATCTTTTCCAGAAGCTTTGCGGTTACTTTGGTCGGAATGACGCTTCTTACCTGTATGGTTACTCTGGCGATCAGTACGAACATCGTGATCTCACTTGGTATGGTTGGAGCGTTGTCTATCGTTCGTTTCCGTACAGCGGTGAAAGATCCGATGGATCTGCTCTATCTTTTTTGGGCGATCACTACAGGAATCACAACCGGAGCAGGAATGTATGTGCTGGCTCTGATCGCGGCAGTAGTGATGATTGCGATGATCTTTCTGTTCTATCATAAGCAGCAGAAGGGCAGGATCTATATCGCAGTGATTCATTATCAGGGAGATGAGGCAGGTGATGAAATTATCCGCAGCTTTGGAAAAATGAAATATTTCATAAAGTCAAAGACGATGCGTGGAGAGAAAACAGAGATGGCGGTTGAAGTGTTCTGCCGGCAGAATGATCTTGATTTCACAGAGAAGATCCGGAAGATCACGAATGTGGAAGATATTACATTGATCCAATATAATGGGGAGTATCACGGATAAAATAAGATTTAGAGAGGGCGTGGACATTTAATGTTCATGCTTTTTCTTTTTGATATTTTTTGATTGTTTACATCTCCGATCGATATTGTATAATAAAAAGTAACTGCTCAGAGCCAACCTCCAAAATGCTACGCATTTCGTCGGTGTGGCGTATCCGCCAAATAAAATTTCAAAAACAGTTTTAAAAATGCAAGCATTTTATACCTGTTTTTGAAATTTTGCTTGGCTCTGAACAGTCACAAAATGTAGAAAAATATTAAAACATAGTTGACAGATGGGTTTTATAAGTATATAATACAAACCATCAAAAACACACCAACTAAGTAGGTTAATAAAGAAAGTGAGGATATAGACTATGGCGGCAATTTATAAAGGCACACTTGGACTGATTGGAAACACACCACTTGTTGAACCTGTGAATCTGGAAAAAGAGCTTGGACTTGAAGCAACGATTCTTGTAAAGCTTGAGTATCTTAATCCGGCAGGAAGTGTGAAAGATCGTGTTGCGAAGGCAATGATCGAAGATGCAGAAGAGAAAGGAATCCTGAAAGAAGGTTCTGTTATCATCGAACCTACTTCCGGAAACACAGGAATCGGACTTGCATCAATCGCAGCAGCGAAGGGGTACAGAGCAATTCTTACCATGCCAGAGACCATGAGTGTTGAGCGAAGAAATATCCTCAAAGCATATGGAGCAGAGATCGTACTTACAGAAGGTACAAAGGGAATGAAGGGAGCAATTGCAAAAGCTGAAGAGCTTGCAAAGGAAATCCCGAACAGCTTTATTCCGGGACAGTTCGTTAATCCGGCGAACTCAAAGGCACACAGAGAGACAACAGGCCCGGAGATCTGGAAAGACACAGATGGAAATGTTGATATCTTTATCGCCGGTGTCGGTACAGGTGGAACACTGACAGGTGTTGGTGAATATCTGAAGTCCCAGAAACCGGATGTGAAGGTTGTAGCACTTGAGCCTGCAGCATCCCCGGTACTTTCAGAAGGAAAGGGCGGACCGCACAAGATTCAGGGAATCGGAGCTGGATTCGTACCGGATGTCCTTAATACAAAGATCTATGATGAGATATACAAAGCAGACAATGACGAAGGATTCGCAGCCGCGAAGCTTCTTGCAAAGACAGAAGGAATCCTGGTAGGTATTTCTTCAGGAGCAGCACTTTCCGGAGCAATTGCATATGCAAAGAAACCGGAGAACAAGGGCAAGACAATCGTAGCACTTCTTCCGGACAGCGGAGACAGATACTACTCTACACCACTCTTTACAGAGTAGGCACGAATATCAAGACAACAGCAAGGCATTAATTAAGTAAGATTTTAACTTCCAAGCAGCTCTGGCTGCGGAATAAGAATACAAAACAGGAATTAGAAAAAGGAGAATAAACCAATGGCAAAATTAGAGAGAAAAGACAGAAAATTCAAATTTGAAACATTACAGCTTCATGTAGGACAGGAGCAGCCGGATCCGGTGACAGATGCAAGAGCAGTACCGATTTACCAGACTTCTTCTTATGTATTCCGCAACAGCCAGCATGCAGCAGACCGCTTCGGACTGAAAGACGCAGGAAATATTTACGGACGTCTGACAAACCCGACAGAGGATGTGTTTGAGAAGAGAATCGCAGCGCTTGAAGGAGGTACAGCAGCACTTGCAGTAGCATCCGGAGCAGCAGCAATCACATATACAATTGAGAATTTGGCTCAGCAGGGAGATCACATCGTATCTGCAAAGAATATTTATGGAGGATCTTTCAATCTTCTTGAGCATACACTTCCGAATTATGGAATTACAACAACATTTGTTGACATTTTCAATCTGGAAGAAGTTGAGAATGCAATCCAGGAGAACACAAAAGCTGTTTACATCGAGACACTTGGTAACCCGAACTCAGATGTAGTTGATATTGAAGCAATCGCAAATATCGCACATAAGCATAAAATCCCGCTTGTTGTAGATAATACATTTGCAACACCTTATCTCGTAAGACCAATCGAGTACGGTGCTGACATTGTTGTTCACTCTGCTACAAAGTTCATTGGTGGACATGGAACAACAATCGGTGGAGTTATCATCGAGGGCGGTAAGTTCGACTGGGAGGCTTCAGGAAAATTCCCGTCACTGACAGATCCGAACCCAAGCTATCACGGCATTAGCTTTACAAAGGCTTGCGGACCGGCTGCATTTGTTACAAAGATCAGAGCAATCCTTTTGAGAGATACAGGAGCAACAATTTCTCCAATCAGTTCCTTTATCTTCCTTCAGGGACTTGAGACACTTTCCCTTCGAGTAGAGCGTCATGTGGAAAATGCACTGAAGGTTGTTGAGTATCTGAACAATCATCCACAGGTTGAGAGAGTACATCACCCATCTGTAGATCCAGATCCGAAACAGCAGGAACTTTATAAGAAGTATTTCCCGAACGGCGGTGGTTCTATCTTCACATTTGAGATTAAAGGTGATTCTAAGAAAGCTCAGGATTTCATTGATAACCTGGAACTGTTCTCACTGCTTGCAAATGTAGCGGATGTGAAATCACTTGTTATCCACCCGGCAACAACAACACACAGCCAGTGCACAGAGGAAGAGCTTCTTGATCAGGGAATCAAGCCAAACACAATCCGTCTGTCCATCGGTACAGAGAATATTGATGATATCATCCAGGATCTGGATGAGGCATTCAAAGCAATTCAGTAAATAAGAATCAGAGAAAACAGAAAAATCTGTAAGAAGTAGGAGCAGTAAAAGCTGCTCCTATAGTGTTTAGAAGAAAGGAGTAGAAGCGTTTGAAATTATCAAAGAAAAGTAGATATGGACTGCGTGCTCTTATTGATCTGGCGGTGAATTCACGGACAGAGCTGGTCTCATTAGGAAGTATCGCACAGAGAAATGACATTTCCGCTCAGTACCTTGAGCATGTATTTTCAGCCCTTCGCAAGGCTCATATTGTAAAAAGTATGAAAGGTTCCCAGGGAGGATATTTTCTGGAGAGAGATCCGAAAGAGATTACGGTTGCGCAGATTGTAGAGGCATTGGAAGGAACTTATGATCTGGAAGATGAAGTTGATCGAAACAGCGTGGAACGTGGAGATCAGGAAGCAATTCAGCATCTGATCATTGATCGAATCAATGATTGTGTTCAGGAGATTCTGGAAGATGTGACGCTTAAGGATCTTGTGGATGCATACGAAGGGTATCAGGATTCTGTTGAGGGAATGTACTATATTTAATAGAGTGGAACGTAAGGAGCAGAGACAGACAGCATGGCAGAAAATTATCAATTTGAAACACGATGTATTCACGGGGACGGAGGATTTGTAGAGGACCATCCATACGGAGCAGTCTCCGTTCCCATTTTTCAGACAGCAACCTTCGCACACCCGGGAATCGGGAAAAGTACAGGATATGATTATTCTCGTGAGAGCAATCCGACACGGTATGAATTAGAAAGCGTAATGTCCTCTTTAGAAGGAGCGGATGACAGTATTGCGTGCGCGACAGGAATGGCGGCAATTGGAATCTGTCTGGAGCTTTTCGGGGAAGGCAGTCATATTTTATGTACAGAAGATCTGTACGGCGGAACTGTGCGAATGTTTGAAAGCATTGGCGAAAAGCGAGGATTAAAGTTTTCTTATGTAGATACTTCAGATATTGATCTTGTAAGAAAGAATATCAGAAAAGAGACAAAGGCACTTTATATTGAGACACCAAGCAATCCAACGATGAGGATTACAGATTTTGCAGAGATGAGAAAACTCGCAGACGAATTCGGGTTACTGATTCTTGCGGATAATACATTCCTTTCTCCTTATTTCCAGAAACCGCTACAGTTGGGTGCTGATATTGTAGTACATAGCGGAACAAAATTTCTTGGAGGACACAATGATGTTCTCGCAGGATTTGTTTGTGTCAAAGGGAAAGAGCTGTCGGAAAAATTGCGTTATACATATAAGACAGTTGGCTGTAGTCTGTCTCCGTTTGACAGTTTCCTTGTACTTCGCGGAATCAAAACTTTATCAGTGCGTCTGGAGCGCCAGCAGGAGAATGCGAAGAAGATCGCACTTTGGCTGAAAAACAGACCGGAAGTGATAGAAGTTTATTATCCGGGTCTGGAAGATCATCCGGGTTACGAGGTGAACCGGAAGCAGGCAACAGGAGCAGGAAGTATGCTTTCTTTCCGTGTAGATACGGTGGAACGTACAAGAAAGATTCTTGAAAGTGTGAAATTGATCTCTTATGCGGAGAGCCTTGGCGGTGTAGAATCATTGATCACATATCCAATGCTTCAGACACACGGTGATGTACCGGTGGAGATAAGAGAACATCTTGGAATCACAGAAGATTTCCTTAGAATGTCCGTTGGAATTGAAAATGCTGAAGATCTGATCAAAGATCTGGAACAGGCATTTCAATAAAAGGAGTAAAAATGAGTGAGAAGAATTTGAATTTTGACCAGCCTGTAGAGAGAAGAGGAACCCACAGTCTGAAGTATGATTTTGCAGAAGAAAGAGGGAGAAAGAAAGATATTCTTCCGTTGTGGGTCGCTGATATGGATTTTAAGACGTCATCTTTCGTCCAGGAAGCATTGATCCGTCAGGCAGAGCATGGAATTTATGGATATACAGAGTCGGATCAGGAGTATTATGATGCGGTCAGTTCCTGGATGGAACGCCGTCACGGATGGAAAATTGACAAAGAGTGGATCACAAAGACTCCGGGAATCGTCTTTGCGCTGGCAATGGCGGTAAAGGCTTATACAGAACCTGGGGATTATATTCTGATCCAGGATCCGGTCTATTATCCATTCCGGGAAGTGATTGAAAGCAATGACCGTAAAGTGGCCGCCAATATCCTTATCCGTAAGGAAGATGGATCTTATGCGATTGATTTCGAAGATTTTGAACGCCAGATCGTGGAAAAGGGTGTGAAATTATTCTTATTCTGCAGCCCACACAACCCGGTCAGCCGGGTATGGACAAGGGAAGAAGTGGAGCGTCTGGGAGACATTTGCCTAAAGCATCAGGTGATCATTGTAAGTGATGAGATTCATGCAGACTTCGTATTTGAAGGGAAGCATCAGGTACTTGTAGATCTTAAGGACGAGTATAAAGACATTACAGTGACATGTACTTCCCCGGGGAAGACATTCAATCTTGCTGGACTTCAGATTTCCAATATTATCATTCCAAATGCAGGCCTTCGCAAGGAATTTCAGCATCAGGTAACTGCAGCCGGGTATAGTCAGGTCGGCGCACCCGGAATCTTTGCGCTGATCGCTGCGTATACTCAGGGCGAAGAATGGTATCAGGCGATGAAACAGTATGTGAAGTCGAATATTGATTTCCTTCATACATGGATGGCAGAGCATTTACCACAGATCAAGGTGACAAAGACAGAAGGAACCTATCTTGTCTGGATGGATTTCAGGGCATTAGGGCTGTCTGACAGAGAATTAAAAGAACTGATAGAAGACAAGGCGGAGGTCTGGCTGGACGGAGGAGCAATCTTCGGAGAGCCTGGAAGTGGTTTTGAGCGGATCAACGTGGCTTGCCAGAGAGCGACGCTTGTGGAAGCGTTGGATCGGATTGAAAAAGCAGTGAAAGAAAACGTTCACGGATGATTAGATAAAATAGAAACAGAAAAAGATGGATAAGCAATAAAAGCATTACTTATCCATCTTTTTCTATGTAGATCTGATTTTCCATTGTATTGAAACAACTGTTATTTCGTTCCCCCTGAAATAATGCTATTTCTCAATCTTGCATGGAATGGCCGGTTCATGAAAGTCAGCAAGTGTAATGCTTCCAAGATAATCTTCAATAAGATTATTCAGCTTTTCCCAGATCGGACGTGTCGGACACTGACCAGCACGTGCGCATTCCGGTGCATGATCCTCCAGACATGCTACTGCCGCAAGACTTCCTTCTGTCGCATGAAGAATGGAAGCGAGAGTGTATTCTTCCGGAGATTTTGTCAGGCGGTAGCCGCCGCCCTTTCCGCGAAGTCCAAGGATAAATCCTTGTGTGACAAGAGATTTTAAAATATTTTCCAAATATTTTTCAGAAATCTCCTGACGTGCTGCGATCTCTTTCAGCGGTGTGTAAGAGTCCGGATCCTGCTGAGACAGATCAATCATGACTCGGAGAGCATAACGCCCTCTTGTAGAGATAATCATAACCTATTTCCTCCCAAGTTACCTATAATTTTACATTGTGAATAGTGTATCATATGTTAAGAAAATAAACAAGTTGTCGAGGTAAAGTGTGACAGTGTGAAAGCATTAAAGTTTGTTAAAAACAGACGAAAATGAATACGATTAAAAATGAAATAACCGTGAAATTGTATTAACTTTACTGGAATTTACAGCGCGTTTGTGATACTCTAAAGACTGTAAGTCCTGATCGGAATGCTATCTTTCTGATCAGACAGAAAAGACTGGGTTACTGGTCGCACATCGTGTGAACAGTAACAAGACTGGAGAGAGAATATGAAAAGATTAGTAGTAGCATTACTTCTGGCAAGCACATTGTGTATGACAGGATGCGGCGATACGAAGAAAACAGAACCGGCTGCATCTACGACAGAAGAGGTGGACAAAGCAAGCAGTACGATGAAAGAACAGATGGGAGACAACGCGGTTCTTCCAAGTGATTCTGTTAAGAGAGTTATGGCAAAGCAGTGGAAGGTGATTGGAACAGATACTGTGTATGATCTGAAAGAAGATGGAACAGGAACTAAGGATGACGCCGGACTGACATTTGAGTGTGGATTTGATGAGGATAACAACATTACAATCAAGATCACAATGGACGGCGAAGACGAAGGTAAACTGTATGCGGTTACGACAGATGATACAGGCTATGGCGTAGTGCTGGAGTCCCTGGATGGTGGTAAGGATATAAAATTACTCCAGGCGGATACAGAACTTCTGGATCTGACGGATGACCGTGCGAAGGGGCTGATCGGAAAGTGGACAGATAACAGTGGAAATGAATATAAGTTGAAGAAAGACGGAAAGCTTGTAATCAAGAGTTCTTCAGGAGAGACGAAGGGAACATATTGTGTTGCAGAGAATGCAGACGGTACATTGAGGCTGAATCTGGTTATCTCCGGTGGAACACTGGAATATGTCTATACACTGTCAGATGATGGATCTACAGTGGAATTATGTAGTCCGGGAACAGATACAGTACATAAGTGGACGAAAGCCTAAAGTGTGGTGAATAAAAGAGATGCAGTTTGCGCATGAATTGATTGTTCCGGAAGTTGGATTTCCTTTTAAACTATTCTTATTTGAAGGCAGAGAAGGACATTACCATAGAGAAAAACATTGGCACAGATCGATTGAGATTTTTGCAGTGTGCGACGGAGAACTGGAATTTAAGATCGATGAGAAGACCTGGCATCTGACAGCGGGAGAATTTATGATTGTGAATTCGAATGAGGTTCATGAAGTAGATTCTCCGTTGCCAAACGAGACGATCGTTCTTCAAATTCCGTTGAAAGTTTTTGAAAAATATTATACAGGAGAGCAATTTATCTGGTTTACGCATGAACCGGGACGTAAGGACGCGCGCTTTATGGAATTGTTGGAAGAACTGTATCAGACGTATTGCGAAAAGCAGTGTGGATATGACATGAAGATGAACAGTATTTTTTATCATCTTTTATATCTCCTTGTGAAAGAATACCGTCTGACGGAAGTTGAGGATGCTTTTGTAAGGAAGAATAAGAATCTGAACAAGCTTTCAGCAATCACATCTTATATGAAAGAGAATTATGCACAGGAGCTCAGTCTGGAAGAAGTGGCAAGAATTTTTGGCTACTCGCCAACGTACTTGTCGAGGATGTTTCAGAAGTATGCGGGAATCACATATAAGAGCTATCTGCAGAATATCCGTCTGGAATATGCAATGAAAGACCTGAAGGGCGGAAAATATAATATCACTGAGACAGCACTTCGCAGCGGCTTCTCCGGAAGCAAGGCGATGGCAAGGGCATTTCGGAAAAAATACGGAATTCTTCCAAGCGAATATAAAGAAAATGGGTAGCATTTTAGAGGTTGGCTCTGAACAGTTACGAAAATGGAATATAAATAAAAAGAAAAAAATGACTAACAGTACAAAATATATTGACTGTTAGTCATTTTTATTGTATAGTGCAAGAAGAGATTAAAATGACCAATGGTCATAAACTGAATATGAGGAAGGAAGCGAAAAAGGATATGATGGTAAAGTTTGGAAAAAAGATAGTAAAATTCAGAGTACCGATTCTGATTCTCAGTATCTTATTGTTGATTCCGTCTGCATTGGGGTATCTGCATACGAGAATTAATTATGATGTATTGACTTACCTGCCGGATAACATTGAGACGATGAAAGGCCAGGATATTTTGGTAAATGATTTCGGTACAGGTGCATTCTCGATGTTTATAGTCGATGGAATGGAAGACAAGGATGTATCGAAGCTAAAAGAGAAGATTGAGAAGGTAGATCATGTAAAAGAGGTTATCTGGTATGATTCTATCGCAGATATCAGTATGCCGAAGAGTATGCTGCCGACAAAGGTTTATGATGCATTTAACTCCGAGACCGGAACGATGATGGCAATCTTCTTTGATGAAGGAACATCTTCGGACGGAACAATGGAAGCAATCTCCGAGATCCGTTCTCTGGCGGGCGAGCAGTGCTTTTTAAGTGGTATGTCAGCTGTTGTTACAGATACGAAGGAGCTGGCGGAGAAAGAGACACCGTTGTATGTATTGATCGCGGTTGTGCTGGCGATGATCGTACTTGGTCTTACAATGGAATCGTTCTTTGTACCGATCCTCTTCATGCTCAGTATTGGAATTGCAATTGTCTATAACCTGGGAAGTAACTACTTTATGGGAGAGATCTCCTATATTACAAAGGCATTGGCAGCAGTTCTGCAGCTGGGTGTAACGCTGGACTATTCGATCTTCCTGATGCATAGTTACGAAGAACAGCAGATCCGTTACGACGGAGATAAACACCGTGCAATGGCACATGCAATCTCACAGACATTTTCATCTGTAATTGGAAGCTCCGTCACAACAATTGCCGGATTTATCGCACTGTGCTTTATGTCATTCACACTTGGACTTGATATCGGTGTTGTTATGGTTAAGGGTGTTATCCTTGGTGTACTTGCCTGCGTAACAATCCTTCCATCCATGATCCTGTGTTGTGCCAAGATTATTGAGAAGACAAAACATAAACCATTCCTTCCGGATATTGGAAGAATTTCAGACAAGGTTACTAAGAGATATCTCATCTATGTGGCACTGTTCGTAGTTCTGCTATTCCCGGCTATTTACGGAAATAACCATACAGGCGTTTATTACAACCTGGATGAGACACTTCCAAAAGATCTTCCGAGCATCATTGCAAATGAGAAATTGAAGGAAGATTACGACATGAATACGACGCACATGATTCTTGTAGACAGCTCTACAGATTCAGCGGACGTAGGCAAGATGCTGAAAGAGATGGATAAGGTGGACGGAATCAAATGGGCACTTGGACTTGACTCCCTGATCGGGCCGTCCGTACCGGCAAGCATGATCCCGGATTCAGTGACAAGATCATTAAAGAATGATAAGTACCAGCTTGTACTGGCGAACTCAGAATATAAGGTAGCTACAGATGAACTGAATGACCAGATCAAAGAACTGAATACGATTCTTCATAAATATGATGAAGGTGGAATGCTGATCGGAGAAGGTCCTCTGACAGCAGATCTGATCGACATTACAGATAAAGATTTCAAGACAGTAAGTGCAGTATCAATCGGAATTATTTTCGTGATCATAATGCTTCTGTTCAAGTCAATCTCACTGCCGATCATCCTGGTAGGCGTTATTGAGTTCGCGATTTTCGTCAATATGGGTATTCCATACTACATGGGAACTAAGTTGCCATTCGTGGCATCCATCGTAATCGGAACCATTCAGCTTGGATCCACCGTAGACTATGCAATTCTTATGACAACTCGTTATAAGAGAGAGCGTAACCATGGCGCAAATAAATTTGATTCCATCACAACTGCGCACCGCGTATCCGCACAGTCCATCATGGTAAGTGCGTTGAGCTTCTTCGCAGCAACGATCGGTGTAGGACTTTACTCCAACATTGATATGATCAGTTCCCTGTGTATCCTGATGGCAAGAGGAGCACTGATCAGTATGGTAGTCGTAATCTTCGTACTGCCGTCCATGTTCATGATATTTGATAAAGTGATCGTGAAGACAAGTAAGGGATTTCTGCCACCGAAGGAATAATGGGGCGTGAAATAGAATGAGAGAGGTATGCCGAATTAGGATGCTAAGGCATATTTCACTTCCAGAAAGAAAAGATAAGAAATGGGCATTATTTGGCTAATTATTTGGTCGATAATGCCTTTTTAAGTTGGTAAAATGACCATAGAAACAAACGAAACAGGGAACAGAAGAAAATTCAAGAGGACATCATGAAAATCCAGAATGTAACAGATGCATCTTTCCGAAAATACGGCAAGATCATCACGGAATACTCTTTTGAGAAGATATCTATGATACAGCCAAGGTAGAAGCATTCCTAGTTCCGGCGGGAACCGGTGTAGAACTGTATGCAACAACCCTTCACTATGCACCATGTACTGCACAGATTGAAGGAGCATTTTGCGGATTAAAAGGCGAGAACGTCGAAGTCTGATTGAAAATGGATGCCGGGGTTTCCAAAAATCAGGATCATGTTATTCACAAGGTCTCTGTATGATGTGTGGAAAACCAAATGAAATTACAGGAAAAATGTGGATAACATAACATGAAAAAATAGAAATAATAACAAGGATAAAGAAAGCGAGGATTTTATTATGAGTAACATGCCAGAATTGAAAATCGGTGTTGTAGCAGTGAGCAGAGATTGTTTTCCGGAGAGTCTTTCCGTGAACAGAAGAAAAGCATTGATCGATGCTTATACAAAAAAATACGGTGAAGGAACTGTCTATGAATGTCCGATCTGTATTGTAGAGAGTGAGATCCACATGGTGCAGGCTCTGGAAGATGTAAAGAAAGCAGGATGTAACGCACTGGTTGTTTATCTTGGAAACTTCGGACCGGAGATTTCTGAGACACTGCTTGCAAAACATTTTGACGGACCGAAGATGTTTGTCGCAGCTGCAGAGGAGACACAGGATAATCTGACACAGGGACGTGGAGATGCTTATTGTGGAATGCTTAATGCAAGCTATAACCTGAAACTCAGAGGAGTAAAGGCTTACATTCCGGAGTATCCGGTAGGAACAGCAGAGGAATGTGCTGACATGATCCATGAGTTCGAACCAATCGCGAGAGCAGTTGTCGGATTAAGTGACTTAAAGATTATCAGCTTTGGACCACGTCCGCTGAATTTCCTTGCATGTAATGCACCGATCCAGCAGCTTTACAATATCGGAGTTGAAATTGAGGAAAACTCTGAACTTGACCTTTTCGAGGCTTATAACAAACATGAAGGTGATGAGAGAATTCCGGCCGTTGTAAAAGAGATGGAAGAAGAGCTCGGAGCAGGAAATAAGAAACCGGAGATCCTTCCGAAACTGGCTCAGTATGAGATTACTTTGAAAGACTGGATCGAGGAGCACAGAGGATATAGAAAATACGTTGCAATCGCAGGAAAATGCTGGCCGGCATTCCAGACACAGTTCGGATTTGTTCCATGTTATGTAAACAGCCGTCTGACAGCTCAGGGAATCCCGGTATCCTGTGAGGTTGATATTTACGGAGCACTCAGCGAGTTCATTGGAACTGCTGTGAGCCAGGATGCAGTAACACTTCTTGATATTAACAACACAGTACCGGCAGATATGTACAAAGAGAGTATCGAAGGAAAATTCCCATATACACAGAAAGATACATTTATGGGATTCCATTGTGGAAATACAGCTTCCGGCAAACTTGCTTTCTGCGAAATGAAATATCAGATGATCATGGCAAGATCTCTTCCAATCGAGGTTACACAGGGAACACTTGAGGGAGATATCAAACCTGGAGATATCACATTCTACAGACTGCAGAGTACATCTGACAATGTACTTCGTGCTTATGTTGCACAGGGAGAAGTACTTCCGGTTGCTACAAAATCCTTCGGATCTATCGGAGTGTTCGCAATTCCGGAGATGGGAAGATTCTACCGTCACGTACTGATCGAAAAGAATTATCCACATCATGGAGCAGTTGCTTTCGGACACTTTGGAAAAGCATTGTTTGAAGTGTTCAAATACATCGGTGTGCCGGTTGAAGAAATCGGGTACAACCAGCCGAAGGGTGTAAGATATCCAACAGAGAATCCGTGGGGTTAATTACATAGAAAGTTATAAGCATAGAAAACGGGCAGAGAGCCGTGCCGGAAACGGCAAGGCTCTCTGTCTTTATACAGGAGGAACGACATGTTATTTGTAGGAGTAGATCTTGGAACATCCGCAGTAAAACTTCTTCTGATGGATGAGAATGGAAAGATCAAGAATATCGTATCAAAAGAATATCCGTTATATTTCCCACATCCGGGATGGTCAGAGCAGAAACCGGAAGACTGGTTTGCACAGAGTATGGAAGGGCTGAAAGAGCTTCTTGAAGGTTTTGATAAGGATCAAGTAAAGGGAATCAGTTTTGGAGGCTAGATGCACGGTCTTGTTGCGCTTGATAAGGAAGACAAGGTGATTCGTCCGGCAATTCTGTGGAACGACGGACGTACTGCAAAACAGACCGATTACCTGAATCAGGTGATTGGAAAAGAGAAGCTTTCAGAGTATACAGCAAATATTGCATTTGCCGGATTTACAGCACCGAAGATTCTCTGGATGAAGGAAAATGAACTGGAGAATTTTGCAAAGATTGCGAAGATTATGCTTCCGAAGGATTACCTTGCATATCGTTTGTCAGGGTCTTTTTGCACAGAGTATTCAGATGCTTCCGGAATGCTGCTTTTGGATGTGGAGCATAAGTGCTGGTCTGCAAAAATGCTTGAGATCTGTGGTATTACAGAGGCACAGCTTCCAAAGCTGTATGAAAGCTGGGAAGTCGTTGGAACTTTGAAAGCAGAGGTTGCAGCGGAACTTGGCGTATCAGAGGATGTAAAAGTAATTGCAGGAGCCGGGGACAATGCGGCGGCAGCAGTTGGAACAGCAACGGTCGGAGACGGCGGCTGCAATATTTCTCTCGGAACATCAGGAACACTCTTTATTTCCAGTAAGAAATTCGGAGTAGATAGGAACAATGCACTGCATTCCTTTGACCATGCAGATGGCAATTATCATCTGATGGGATGCATGCTCAGTGCTGCTTCCTGTAATAAATGGTGGATGGATGAAATCCTTAAGACCAAAGATTATCCGGCAGAACAGGCAGGAATCACAAGGCTCGGCGAGAACCATGTGTTCTATCTTCCATATCTGATGGGAGAGCGTTCTCCTCATAATGACCCTTCCGCAAGAGCAGCATTTATCGGAATGTCTATGGACAGCACAAGAGAGGATATGACACAGGCTGTGCTGGAAGGTGTTGCATTCGGACTGCGTGATTCCCTGGAAGTTGCAAGAAGTATTGGTGTGAATCCAGAGAGAACAAAGATCTGCGGCGGTGGAGCAAAGAGTCCGCTGTGGAGAAAGATCATTGCAAATGTGATGAATATGAAAGTAGATCTGATCGAAAGCGAAGAAGGTCCGGGCTATGGAGCGGCAATCCTGGCAGCAGTTGGATGCGGCGTATTTGATTCGGTGGAAGAGGCTGCGAAGAAACTTGTGAAAGTAACAGGAACAGAAGAACCGGATTCGGAACTGGTGCAGAAGTACGAGGAAAGATATCAGGAATTTAAGAAATTGTATCCGGCATTGAAAGGAATTTATCAGGAGAAACAAGCATAATTGAACTCCAATAAAAAACTCCCAATAGAAAATCATGCTCTAGAAGATATCTGAGCTGGAATTCTATTGGGAGTTTTTAAAATATCAATAAATCTTACGCTAAAAACAACGCATACAGTATCACAAGAATACCAAGCACGATTCTGTAATATCCAAATACTTTGAAATCATGTTTCTTAATATATCCCATCAGGAATTGAATAACGATAATAGAAGAAACAAATGCTGTTACCATACCAATCAGAAGAATTATTGCTTCTGTTCCGGTAAAGTTCAGACCAAACTTCACAAGCTTCAGAAGACTTGCACCGAACATAACCGGAATCGCAAGTACGAAAGTGAATTCAGCAGCAACGGTTCTGGATACTCCAAGGATCAAAGCACCGACAATTGTTGCACCGGATCTGGATGTTCCAGGGAAGATTGCAGCGATCAGCTGGAAAAGTCCGATCAAAAATGCAGTCTTATAAGTAAGTTCATCCATACTGTTGATCTTCGCAGGTTTGCCCTTGTGATTATTCTCAACAATGATAAAGGCGATACCGAAGACAATCAGAGCAATCGCAACGCAAGGGTAATTGTAAAACCATTTCTCAAACAGATCATTGAACGGCATTCCAATCACAATTGCAGGGATACATGCAACAAGGACTTTCAGCCAGAGGATAATGATATCCATCTTCACATAACTTAAAATTCCATTTCCGGATTTCTTTCTTCTATGTGCATGTTTTGCCTGACGGCGTCTGACCGTGTGACTTCCTTCCGGTGCACCAAATGGGAAAATCTGGTTCCAAAATAAGATAACAACGGCAAGAATCGCACCTAACTGGATCACAACTTCAAACATGCTGTAGAATTCTTCAGAAACATTTAATTTCACAAACTGATTCAAAAGAATCAGATGTCCCGTGCTGCTGATCGGCAGCCATTCTGTGATTCCTTCCACAATTCCAAAGAGGAAGGATTTTAAAAATTCAATCATTCTTAATTTATACTCCTTTTTATTGATGGATTGCAGCCATACTAAGAGATTCTAGTACTAAATGCAATCATTTTTGTGCAGCTACACTTATGTTTTAAAGTGGCTCACGGTTTCTTATTATAAAACGTTGGCAAAAGATGTGCAAGAAATAGAAAGTATTTAAATTGTTAAATCGTCGATTTAAGAAATTCCTAATATTTTTCCAATCTATCTCTTAAAAACCATCAAGTATCATGTATACTATAGTTAGAACTTGATCATGTGATAATTATGTTGCTGCGCTGTTATCGGTGTCAGCAATTATCGAGGGGTATGTAAAATGTATAAAATATTAGTATGTGATGACGATAGAGAAATCGTAGAAGCAATCGAAATTTATCTTTCTCAGGAGGGATATCAGATTTTAAAAGCATATGACGGAATCGAAGCACTGGAGATTTTGGAGAAAGAGGAAGTGAATCTTCTGATCATCGATGTCATGATGCCGAGACTTGACGGAATCCGTGCAACATTGAAGATCCGCGAGAAGAACAGTCTGCCAATCATTATCTTGTCTGCGAAGTCAGAAGATACCGATAAGATTCTTGGACTCAATATCGGTGCGGATGATTATGTAACAAAGCCGTTCAATCCGCTGGAACTTGTGGCACGAGTGAAATCACAGCTGAGACGATTTAACGAGCTTGGCGGAACAGCACAGGAGCCAAAAGAGACGATTTATAAGGTGGGTGGCCTTCAGATCAATGATGATCTCAAGCAGGTAACAGTAGACGGAGAATTTGTGAAACTGACACCGATTGAATACAATATCCTTTTGCTTCTGATGAAGAATCAGGGAAAAGTATTTTCAATCAATCAGATTTATGAATCCATCTGGAATGAAGAGGCAATTGGTGCGGATAACACAGTTGCAGTTCACATTCGTCATATCAGAGAAAAAATAGAGATTAATCCGAAAGATCCACGTTACCTGAAAGTGGTTTGGGGTGTCGGATATAAAATCGAAAAAGCATAGTGCAAACAGTAACAAAAAAGAAAGGGTTAACAATGAAGAAATGGTACAGGAAGACCGTGACAAGGACAATCGTTCTTGTTGTGGCGATTCTTAGCGGAGCATTGCTTGTGACAAATTTGCTTTCTCTCCTGACACTGGCGGGTGGAATGAGTTTGTCACAGATTCAAAAGATGAATACACAGTCTTTTGAAGAATCCGAAGAATTTAGCAAGATGGTCGAAAGCTATATGTACGATGTGCAGGAGAAGCTTTATCTGCAGAATCTTTTTGAAAGTGACGGTGCCTACAATCCGAAAAAACTGGTGGATGTAATGGAACTGTCAAAGAAGGGCAAGATTTCAGAAACAAATTTGTCAGGTGTCACGTACACCATGGAAGAACTGGTGAACTGGGGCGAGACTTACAGTGGGACAGATAACGACAATCTTTACAAACAGAATGGCGTGATCGTCTGTCAGAAACCGGATGGAAATTATTACTACTATTATACGAATGATTTCTTTTCTCTTATAAATGCAGGAAAACTTCAGTTCCAGATGGGCGAGCAGGACAGAGATCAGTTTCTAGCAGGATTGCAGGCGGGCGAATTTACGACTTCCGGTTATTATACATTTCAGATTACAGATGAAAACGGTGAGCTACTTTATACAGACTGCTGGAACTTTGGTCAGTCAATGATTGAAAAATATGCACCGGTCGGAGCGGATAATCTACTCCAGGTTGTAAATAATAATCCGCAGTTAAATGGAAGACTGACATTGGTTTATGATAATATTGCCACAGCATTGCAGACAATCTATGAAGACTGGCAGGATTATGAAGGCGGTTGGGATTATCTGGAAGAAGGGAATACCAATTTTACCTATCTGTATGCAGATGAATCGACAAAGAAGGTTACTACAAATAAAGCAGAATATGCAAATTATGCAGATGTAAAGAAAAGCATAGAAGACATGATAGAATCAGCGTCAAAGAACCCTGTGAAATATATGGTAATCTATCCTGAATTGAAAGATTTTAAGACGAATATGAATGTTTCTTATTCGGATCAATGGCTCAATACACGTTCTTATGGTTACTATTCCGGCGGAACAAAGTGGAAAGATGTTTTTGCAGTTGCGGTTGATACAAAATATCCGATTCAGGACCAGTTCTATCAGACCAGTATTGATTATCAGAATAATATTCCACATATGAAAGCAGCATTGCATTTTATGATTTTCAGCGGAGTACTCTTTTTGGTCACAGTAGTGTGGTTGACATTGGGGGCAGGGAGAAAACCGCAGGATGAAGAACTGCATTTGTTAAAGTTCGATTCCTGGAAGACAGAGATTGCTGCTGCAGTTGTTATTTTTGTCTGGGTGATTGGAAGTTATTTCTTTTTTGTAGCAGGAATAGATGGAATTCATATCTTATTTGATGGGATTACAGGGTTATGTAGTTCATACGGTGCTGTGGAAAGTGATACATTTGTTCCATCATCCTATGTTCCGAATGTATATATGCAGACTTTAAGTCTTGGAGAATCAGTAGGTGCGTTTGCATATGGAGCATTTACATTTACCTGCTTCTTTGCCGGCTATCTTAGTCTGGTAAGAAGAATTAAGGCAAAGAGTCTGTGGGAGAACAGTCTGCTTCGAAGCTTCGGTATATTTATCGGGAAAATATTACGAGACATGAAGCTTACAAAGAAAACAGCAGGACTTTTGATTCTTTATTTCCTGTTTCAGCTTTTCGTGCTCTGGGGTGGAGATTTCTTCCTGGTGATTCTGCTGCTGATTGCTGATGCAGTGCTATTCTATTACATGGTTGTAAATGTGATGGAGAAGAATCGATTGAGAAAAGGAATTCAGGAGATCGCTGCTGGAAATATGAGTTATCAGATTCCAATCGACGGACTGCATGGGGAGAACAAGAAATTTGCATTGATGATCAACGGGATCGGAACCGGACTTAACAAAGCAGTTGCCGAGGCAATGAAAAACGAACGTCTTAAGACAGATTTGATCACAAATGTTTCTCATGATATTAAGACACCACTGACTTCTATTTTGAACTATGTCGGTATCTTAAGACAAACAGATCCGGCGGATCCGAAAGTTCAGGATTATCTTAATATTCTGGAAGAGAAAGCACAGAGACTGAAGACATTGACAGAAGATGTAGTAGAAGCATCGAAAGTCAGCAGTGGGAATATTTCCCTGGAATATATGGATCTTGATCTGTCAGAAATGATCCAGCAGACGCAGGGTGAACTCGAAGAAAAATTCGAGGCGAGAAATCTGGCAATCGTCACAGATCTTCCGGCAGAACCGGCTGTTGTGCATGTCGATGGAAGAAGAATGTGGCGTGTCCTGGAAAATATTTACGGAAATGCAGCCAAGTACGCAATGCCTGGAACCAGAGTTTACGCGACTCTGAAAACAGATGATACAAAGGTAAGATTTTCATTGAAAAATGTTTCCGAGCATCAGTTGAATATTCAGGCCGACGAACTGACAGAACGTTTTATCCGCGGAGATATTTCCAGAAGTACGGAGGGAAGTGGATTAGGTCTTTCTATTGCGAAGAGCCTTACAACGATGCAGGGCGGCACATTTGACTTGTATCTGGACGGAGATTTGTTCCGGGTAGATATTACATTTCCAAGAGTGAAAGCGAAAGGAAATGCTGGCGGGACAACAGAGGAATCGAAAGAGAAAACAACAAGCGGTGTATCTTGACATTCTATTCGCGTTATGCTAACCTTTTTAAGGAATGAAAAGCAGTGATAAGCGAAACGCGATGAGGAAGAGAGTAGTCTGTAACAGATTCTACAGAAAAGTCCTGAAGGCTGTCAGGCCGGATGCTGAGAGGGATGGATGGAAGACAGATGAAGATGGCTTCTGAGCAGCGCAGATGAGCCTGAACAGAGTGAGCAAGTGAGTTGTTTAAGCAGCAATCTTGAATAAAAAGATCCGGGTTAGTCTGTGAAGGGATTCGCCCTTTATAGCGAAGAGTATCAACAGTGAGAAATGCCGTAGTATTCAAAGTGGTTTTGATTAACAAAGCAGTTTTTACTAACGAAAGTGCAGATACTCATAGAGGTTTCTTTCCGCGAGGAAGGAACGAAGAGAAGTGGTAACACGAAAGTAGGATTCGTCTTCTCAGGGATGTAAGTCCCTGGGAGGGCGTTTTTTAATATATTAGGTGTGTTCCTAACATATTAAAAACGCTCCGCTAGGGATGTTCCGGAAAATCCAGAAAAAATCGTATTAGTAATCACTGAAAGTTGAGAAAAGAATCCCACATTGTGGGAAAAGGAGGCAGAAAAATGTCAGAAAAACCAAAATATTATATAACAACAGCGATTGCCTATACATCAGGTAAACCGCATATCGGAAACACATACGAGATCGTGCTTGCAGATGCAATCGCACGTTACAAGAGAAGCCAGGGATATGATGTATTCTTCCAGACAGGAACAGATGAGCACGGACAGAAGATCGAGCTCAAAGCCGAGGAGGCTGGAATCACACCAAAGGAATTCGTAGATAATGTATCAACAGAAATCAAAAGAATCTGGGATCTGATGGATACATCTTATGACAAATTCATCCGTACAACAGATGAAGATCATGAGAAACAGGTTAAGAAGATTTTCAAGAAACTTTACGACAAGGGAGATATTTACAAGGGACATTATGAAGGAATGTACTGTACACCATGTGAGTCTTTCTTCACAGAGTCTCAGCTTGTAGATGGAAAATGTCCTGACTGTGGACGCCCGGTTCAGCCTGCAAAAGAAGAGGCATATTTCTTCAAAATGAGCAAATATGCAGATCGTCTGATCGAGCATATCAATACACATCCGGAATTTATTCAGCCGGTAGCACGTAAGAACGAGATGATGAACAACTTCCTTCTTCCGGGACTTCAGGATCTGTGTGTATCCAGAACATCCTTCAAGTGGGGAATTCCGGTAGATTTCGATCCAAAGCACGTTGTATATGTATGGCTTGATGCTCTTACAAACTATATCACAGGAATCGGATATGATGCAGACGGAAACAGTACAGAGCAGTTCAACAAGCTGTGGCCGGCAGACCTTCATCTGATCGGAAAAGATATCATCCGTTTCCATACAATTTACTGGCCAATCTTCCTTATGGCACTTGATCTTCCACTTCCGAAACAGGTGTTTGGACATCCGTGGCTGCTTCAGGGAGACGGTAAGATGAGTAAATCCAAGGGAAATGTTCTCTATGCAGATGAACTCGTTGATTTCTTTGGTGTAGATGCAGTTCGCTACTTCGTACTTCATGAGATGCCATTCGAGAATGACGGTGTTATTTCCTGGGAGCTGATGGTAGAGCGTCTGAACTCTGATCTTGCAAATACACTTGGAAACCTTGTAAACAGAACTGTTTCTATGACAAACAAATACTTCGGCGGAACAGTAGAAGATAAGGGTGTTGTAGAAGATGTAGATGCAGAACTGAAAGCAGTTGTAGAGAATGCTTCTAAAGCAGTTGATGCTAAGATGGCAGACCTCCGCGTTGCCGATGCAATTACAGAAATCTTCAATCTGTTCAAACGCTGCAATAAATATATTGATGAGACAACTCCTTGGGTACTCGGAAAAGATGAATCCAAGAAGGATCGCCTTTCTACAGTACTTTGGAATCTGATCCAGAGCATTTCTGAAGGTGCAAGACTTCTTGAATCTTTTATGCCTTCTACAAGTAAGAAGATCCTTGAGCAGCTTGGTAACGGACATGTAACAGAGAAACCGGAGATCCTGTTCCAGCGAATGGATCTCGAAGAGGTTATGAAGAAAGTTGAAGAACTTCATCCGAAGGTAGAAGAAAAGAAAGAGGAAGAAGCTGTTATCGACATTGAGCCGAAAGATGAGATCACATTTGAGCAGTTCGGAGCAATGCAGTTCCAGGTTGGAGAGATCATTGCATGTGAGGCTGTAAAGAAATCCAAAAAGCTTCTCTGCTCTCAGGTAAAAGTTGGAAGCCAGGTAAAACAGATCGTATCCGGAATCAAAGCACATTACACACCGGAAGAAATGGTTGGTAAGAAAGTTATGGTTCTTGTAAACCTGAAACCTGCGAAGCTGGCAGGCGTACTTTCAGAGGGAATGCTGCTTTGTGCAGAAGATGCAGAAGGTAACCTTGCACTGATGACACCGGAAAAAGAAATGCCGGCTGGAGCAGAAATCTGTTAATTGAAATGTTTGAAAATTCAGACAATTACAATCAAAGCAGATAATAAATAAAAAATATAAAAAAATCAAATGAATATATTGACAAATTAGACGCCGAATGTTATTATATAACCATCAAAGAGAGAAAGAAATCTCCCAAAGATATTTAACTAAGAAGGCAAAAGTAACAGATGCCTGATTAGATTAAAAATACAAGTTCAACAGGAGGTCAGTCCCATGGACAGTATAGTTTCAGATTTTTATCAATATGTCAGTGGTATGATGAGTGAAGGTTCCTGTGAAGAAAGAGACCTTTGCCAAGCGTAAAAGTCCAGTAGAGAGAAAAGAAGATCAAAGATCGGAGAGTACGGAAACTGGAAGCAAAGAGAAAAAGATGAATCACTCATAGATGTATTGAATAAAAATACCGCATATAACATAGAATGAAAAATGTGTAAAGAAACATTGAAAGGACATGTTATAATCTCAGATTTGTTATAAAAGCAGGAATGACTTGACAGAAGATTTAATACATAAAGTATTGAATGGATATGAAAATCATTCAAGTGATAAAATAACAGACGACAAAGGTCTCACAGGAACGTAGAATCGCGAATAATCTCCGATACAAAATATAAAATTATAATAATAATACAATTAAATAACACTAAAAATGCACTTTCAAAAGGAATTGAAGGTGCATTTTTTTGACATTACAGACCTCATATGGTAGAATAATGAAAGAGTATCGGCTAGTGCCTAATGGACACATTCAGACCAAAACGAATATTTCAATGACAATGAGGTGAGTACAGTGGATAAGTATGAATATAAGTTAAAGACAGAAGAGATGCTGGAACTTATGGAAGATGGAGAATACAGAAAAGCAGCGGCAGCAGCAGATCTGATTGACTGGAAGCGTGTCCGTAACGCAGGGATGCTGATGAATGTCAGTGATATTTATGAAAAAACAAAAGAGTATCAGAAGAGCTATGATGTGATGAATCTTGCATATCGCCGTTCTGAAGGAAGCCGCAAGGTGATCTATAAGTTATGTTCTCTTGCAATTAAGACAAAGAATATAGATGAAGCAATCGACTATTATGACGAATTTATCCAGATTGCACCGAAAGATCCGAACAGGCATATCCTTAGATATCAGATCTTAAGAGCGCAGAGAGCGCCGATCGAACAGCAGATTGAGGCTCTGGAGGAATTTAAGAAGGCAGAATATATTGAAGAGTGGGCTTATGAACTGGCGAAGCTTTATCGCGAAGCAGGTATGATGACAGAATGTCTGGAAGAGTGTGATGATCTGATCCTCTGGTTCAGCGAGGGTAAGTATGTTTATAAGGCAATGGAACTGAAGATGCAGTATAAGCCATTGTCACCATCGCAGCAGCAGAAATATGATCACAGATATGAGAAGCTTTCTTCAGAGACAGAAGAAATACCGGATCTGGCTTCCTATTTAGGAGAAGACGAGGAAAAAGATTCTGCGTTAGAAGGAGCCGAAGCACTTGGAGATACAAGATCAATCGGGCTGACAGAACAGCCGGTGATGGAGAACGACAGTACTTCCGATGTGATTGACACGGATGCGGTTACTTTGGAAGCGGCAGAAGAGCCGGATGCCGAAGTAGAAAATCCGGAAGAAGCAGGAGTAGAAACAGCAGAAGTTATAGAAGCTTCCGAGGATGAGTCAGAAGTTCAGCCGGCAACGGTAGAGACAAGTGGAGATAAGAGAACACTTAGCAAAGATACTGCTTCCATACCGATTGTCAGTAAGAATCCGGTAAAACCAGTCAAGAAGAAACTTGGAGATACGATGCGGTTAGATGAAGCTCTGCAGCAATTACTCAATCCGAAACCGGAAGTTCAGGCAGAACCGGGAGAAGAAGTCGAACCGGATATGACAGATCTGGAAGAGGATATTGCAGCAATTGAGGATGTAGAAGATCTTGAGATCGTGAATCAACTGACAGAAGAGAAGAAAGCTGAGGAAGCCAGTAAAGAGCGATTGGTTCCATCAGGGATGAAAGAACTGATTCCAGAACCGGAGACAGAAGAAGAGCTTATAGAACAGGCAGTGGAGGAGACTTCAGAAGATGTTCCAGAAGATGCAGTTGCTATAGAAGCAGGAGAAGCAGAACCGGAAGAAGTTCTTGAAGTAGAAGAGGCAGAACCGGAAGAGGAAGAAATCCTTGAAGCAGGAGAAGCAGAACCGGAAGAGGAAGAAATCCTTGAAGCAGGGGAAGCAGAACCGGAAGAGGAAGAAATTCTTGAAGCAGGGGAAGCAGAACCGGAAGAGGAAGAAATTTTTGAGATAGATGCAGCTGAGTCAGAAGATCTGACAGATGAACCAGAAGATTTGTCTGAGGTGGAGAAACTGATCTCAGAAACTGAAGTTGTCAATGATGAAGATGATTCAGAAGGAGCAGCAGTAAGAGAGACTATGGACAATAAAAATAATGAAGAACCAATTTTATCACCAGAGATACAGAAACTGATTGATGAGATTGAAGGTGTTATTCCGGAAGAGGAAGAAGTAGATGCAACAGTAAGTTCAGAAGAAGTTCTTGAGGTAGAAGAAGAACCACATGAAAATATGGGAGAGCTTGCGGATGATCTCAGACTCGGTGAGGATGAGTACGAAGATTATGATGCGTATGACTGGGATGATGCAGAAGAGTTTGACGAAGATGATATTTTAGATGATTATGAAGAGTCTGATGACGATTTGTTGGATGGTTATGAAGAGTCTGATGACGATCTGCCGGATGATTATGAAGACGCTGATGATGATCTGTTCGGTGAGGAAGAAGGATATGATGATCTGGATGCCTATGGTTATGAAGAAGACGATGAGGATGATGAAGTAATTAATCCAAGAGATCTTTTCACAGCAGAAGATAAGATTTCAGATGATGATCTTCTTAGTCTGAATTCTTATGAAGAAGTGCCAAATTTTGAAGATGAATTCAGCGTGAATCCAGCGCATAGTGAGGAACCGGATGACAGAGAGATTCCGGATGAAGATGACGGAATTGATATCATGTCTGCGACGACACCATTGAGCCGTAAAGAGACTGCGAAATTGATCGCAACAGGTAAGACATCACCATTACCGTTAGATGAGATTGCAGATGCAATGTCTGATACAGGATTTATTGTACATGGTCGTTATGATCTTGAAACACAGAGCGGAATCGGTACAAGAGCAGGACTTACAGAGGAACAGAAGAAACTCTTCTCTTATTTCGTACCTGTACGTGGTATGAGTGAGCAGCTGGTAGATGTACTTGAGCAGGATAAGAACTGTACAAACCGCAAAGGAACTTCTAGAACAGGAAACCTTCTGATTATTGGAAATAAAGGAAATGGAAAGACAGTCCTTGCTGTTGATGTTGTAAAGGCAATTCAGAAGCAGCGTGATATCCGTCAGGGCAAGGTTGCAATTGTGACAGGAGAGTCACTGAATAAGAAGAGAATCGGAGACATTTTCCGTAAACTGTACGGCGGTGCACTGATCATTGAAAAAGCCGGACAGATGAACGAAAAAACACTCGCCAAGCTGAACAAAGCAATGGAGCAGGATACAGGAGAACTTTTAGTAGTTCTTGAAGAGCAGAGAAAACCACTGGACAGACTTCTTTCTTCCAACAGAGAATTCAGAAGAAAATTTACTTCCAGACTTGAAGTGCCGATCTTTATTAATGATGAGCTTGTAACATTTGGACAGACTTATGCTCAGGAGAATGGTTACAGAATCGATGAGATGGGAATTCTTGCACTGTACAGTAAGATTGATTCTTTACAGAGAGAAGATCATGCAGTAACAGTAGCAGAAGTGAAAGAAGTGATGGATGATGCGATCGCTCATTCACAGAAAGCTTCCGCAAAGAAGCTTGTGAAGAGAGTATTTGGAAAGAATACAGATTCTTCCGACAGAATTCTGCTTTCAGAGAAAGATTTCAACATTTAATGACATATATTTGTTAAGAATTAATAGACAGTCAGTAAAACGACTGTCTATTTTTGTGCAATAATACATTTTCTCTTTCTTTTTTATACAGTATCAAGTATAATAAAACTATAGTGTTCAAGGGGAGAATGAAACTTTGTTAGCAATTGAAAGATTCGGTAATGTGCCTTGATCTATAAGAAATTGTATGGTTTTTAAATCATTACAATCAGGAATATATTTGAGCAGTGAGGTGGCTTTATGGTTAAGAAAAACAGCACGAAGACGAAAGTGCAGCCTTATGAGATCGGAGAACTTGACCATTATCTTTTTGGGCAGGGAAATCATTATGAGATTTATAAAAAGATGGGTGCCCATGAGGTGACAAAGAACGGAAAAAGAGGAGTATATTTTGCGGTATGGGCTCCTCATGCAGTAAACGTTTCTGTAATTGGAGAGTTTAATGACTGGGATGAGACGAAAGATAAGATGAAGAGAGGAGAGCCTCTCGGAATATACACATGCTTCGTTCCGGAGGCGAAGAAAGGGGATTTGTATAAGTTCTGTATAGAGACACAGTCGGGTGAGAAGATATATAAAGCAGATCCATTTGCTAATTATGCAGAGCTCCGACCGGGAACAGCATCCAGAATTACAGACATTTCTAATCTGAACTGGTCAGACAGTAAGTGGATGACAGCTCGTGAGAAGTGGGATAACAAAGAAGAACCAGTGTCTATTTACGAAGTGCATATGGGTTCCTGGATGAGACATCCCGGAAGAGAAGATGAAGGATTTTATACATATCGTGAGTTTGCAGAAGCAATTACAAAGTATGTAAAAGAGATGGGATATACTCATGTTGAGTTGATGGGAATCGCAGAGCATCCGTTTGACGGTTCCTGGGGATATCAGGTGACTGGATATTATGCACCAACTTCACGCTATGGAACACCGGAAGATTTTGCATATATGGTAAATTATCTTCATAAGAATAATATCGGCGTTATTCTTGACTGGGTACCGGCGCATTTCCCGAAAGATGCACATGGTCTGGCAGATTTTGACGGAACACCGACATTCGAATATCCAGATCCGAGAAAGGGCGAGCATCCTGATTGGGGAACGAAGGTTTTCAATTATGAAAAACCGGAAGTTTCCAACTTCCTTCTGGCGAATGCATTGTTCTGGGTTGAACATTATCATGTAGACGGACTTCGTGTAGATGCAGTGGCATCTATGCTGTATCTGGACTACGGAAGAGAAGATGGACAGTGGATTCCGAATAAATTTGGCGGAAATGAGAATCTTGAGGCGATTGCATTCTTTAAACATCTGAACTCTGTAGTTTGCGGAAGAAATAAAGGCGTTATGATGATTGCAGAAGAGTCCACAGCATGGCCGAAGGTGACAGGATCTCCTGAGGATGACGGACTTGGATTTACTTTGAAGTGGAATATGGGGTGGATGCATGACTTTACAGAGTACATGAAACTGGATCCTTATTTTAGAAAAAATGCACATCACATGATGACATTTTCCATGGAGTATGCATATTCAGAGAACTATATTCTTGTACTTTCTCATGATGAGGTTGTTCATCTGAAATGCTCTATGTTGAATAAGATGCCGGGAGAAGGATGGGATAAGTTCCGCAACTTGAAGGTGGCATATGCATTTATGATGGGACATCCTGGAAAGAAACTTCTCTTTATGGGACAGGAGTTCGCACAGCTTCGTGAGTGGAGTGAAGAGAGAGAACTGGATTGGTTCCTTCTTGCAGAAGAACCGCACCAGCAGATTCAGAACTGGTATAAAGATTTGCTTCATCTTTATAAGAAGAATAAGGCATTGTATGAGTTGGATAATGATCCGAAGGGATTTGACTGGATCAATAAGGATGATATCTTCCGGAGTATTTTCAGTTTCACAAGACATTCAAAAGATGGTAAGAAAAATCTGCTCTTTGTATGCAATTTTACACCGGTAGACAGACCAGATTACCGTGTTGGTGTTCCGAGAAGAAAGCAGTTTAAGCTTGTTCTTAACAGTGATGAGACAAAATACGGTGGATCGGGAGAAGAACGCCCATTGGTTTACAAGCCAGAGAAACAGGAATGTGATGGTCAGAAATATTCCTTTGCATATCCTCTTCCGGGATATGGTGTGGCAGTATTTGAGTATTAAGTTGTATAGTATAATGTTTTCCACGAATAGATGGAACAGGAATTAGACATACATTAATTTGCCCCTGCATAGATTGTAAAAAACAAATTATGCAGGGGCTTTTCTATGAGAGAATATATTGAGGAGCGTGCAGTAGAAATTGCAAATTATATTATAGAAAATAATGCGACAGTGAGACAGACAGCGAAACAGTTTCGGATTAGTAAGAGTACGGTGCATAAGGATGTAACAGAACGCTTACTTCAGATCAATCCATCACTGGCTCATGAAACACGTAAGGTTTTAGACACTAACAAATCAGAACGTCACATCCGGGGAGGGCTCGCTACCAGAGAAAAATATTTACACTTGCATGCTTCCAATTATTGAAGTTAATGTTACAATAAAAGAGGATATTCAATCAGAAACACGGACATTGAGAGGAGACTGTTCAAATGCGGATGGCAATCGTTGAAAGGGATGAAAAAGTATTAGAAGAACTGAAAAAAGGTTTAAAACGCGTAGATCCGAATTACGAGTTGGCGGGGATTGCAGGGAATGGACAGTCTGCATATGAGATGATAACAGTTATGCAGCCAAATCTTGTTATTATGGACATTGGGCTTCCGCGGATGAATGGGTTAAATCTTTTGAGAAAATTACGCACGGAAGGACGTGAGTTCCGTGTGATTATTATAACGAAGGATGAAGATTTTCAACAGGCAAAGCAGGCAATCGATCTGGGGGTGGATGGATATTTAGTACAGCCGTTCCGGCCGATGGAACTTAAGAAGGCATTAAGCCGTATTCATGAAAAAATCAGGAATGAATATTGGATGCAGGCTTCTTTTACTGTTGAAAATATTCTGTTAAGCTGCAGATATGGAGAAATTATATCGAATCAGAAGTTAAATGAAATGACTATCCGGAAATATGGGTTTACAGTGGATGATCCGGGATATTTATTTACGGTTTCAATGGCAGACGAATACGAGGAGCAGAAGGAAAATATACGTGGATTTCTCGAAGAAATCTGTAGACGTGAGTGTGGATTTTCGGCATCTGTTATATGTTCGGATCGATGGAAACAGGTGTATCTGATCATTTACCGGGTACGTGAAGCAAGGAACTGGAAAGAATATTTAAAAAAAAATGTGGTTACTGGGTTATGTAGGAATTTTCCGGGGACAATTATTTGTGTATGGATAGAGACAAAACAGCTGACAAAGCTGGTAGATGCAATGATTCAGGCAGGAAGTCTCATGGAATGGAATCTTCTTCAGCCGCGAGGAGTTTTAATCTGTCAGCAGACAGTTGAGAAATTTGAAGCTGTTCCGGTGCGTTATCCGGTAGAATTAGAACAACGAATGCGAGAAATGATTTTCGATGAAAACAAGAAAGGAATTGCCAGACAATTTCAACTTGTTTGTGAGGAAATGAAAAGAGAAAAATATTTTCCAAAAGAAATAAAATACAGTATCATTCGTTTTTGCATGGCAGCTGGATTGAATTATAGAAATTATGGCGGGGAGATTGACGAAACAAAAATCCTGAGTCTTATGCAGCAGATTACATATGCCATCAGCTGGAAACAGATAGAGAAAGCGATTCAAGGCTTGGAACGGATGATATCATATGAGCACAAATTTGAGCAGTACAGTACGCTTATCCAAAAAGCAATGGAAATTATAAGAAAAGAATATGACAGTGGTATTACATTGGAAGAAGCAGCGAGACAACTTTATGTATCGGAAGAATACCTGAGTTCTCAGTTTAAGAAGGAGACAGGATATAATTTTACAGAAACTGTGAGGAAATACAGGATAGAAAAAATAAAGGAGCTTCTCAGGACAACAAAATATAAGATGAATCAGATTGCGGGGCTTGTCGGTTACTCTGATCCCAAATATATGAGTAAGGTGTTTAAAGAGGAGGAAGGAATTTTACCGACGGAATACAGACGTAACTCCAATGGGATTTCATAATTAGGAGTAATTTCATATTGCTTATAGAAAAAAGTAGAGAATAAGAGGCATATTTAATTAAAAAAATACACTTTTATAAAAAATTTCGCCCTTTTAAATATAAAAAATGTGCTATGATATATGTGAAAAGTGAAAAGGATTTCATAGCCGTTAAGGCAGAAAGAGGTGAAAAGAATGAGCACAATGAACATTACTTTCAAACACCCGGATGAGATCATTGATTTCTTGAAAACAGTATGTAAATTTGACTTTAACATGGACATGAGAAGAGGACGGGCAGTAGTAGATGCGAAGTCATTACTTGGAATCATGAATCTGGGATTGAATAACGTGATTGAACTGCAGATGTATGCAGACGATTGCACAGAACTTGAAAGACAGCTAGGAAGATTTGCAGCATAAAATGGAACATAAAAATGGGATGTCGGGCATTTGTTCGGCATCTTTTTTGATATATTATACCCATAACAGTGGATACATAGAATGCGCACTGCGGTGTACGATGTAGGTTAGGTGTCGCAAGCGACCACCGCAGGCGTAAGAGGGTGCCGAGGCATATTCTTTGTTCTGGATAGATCAGAAGGGGAATAATTACCGTGTATAGTAATAGAAATTGTGGATAAGATTTTATTTTACATAAACAAATACTTGTAAATCAATGCTTCCTCTACTATAATGAAAAACAGAAAAAGATATATAAATAAAGTAAATAGTTTTGATTGGATTTTACAGGAGGAAAGATTTGAAGAAAGAATTAGTGATTGTCCTTGACTTTGGTGGACAGTATAATCAGCTGGTTGCCAGACGTGTCAGGGAATGTAATGTATATTGCGAGATTTATTCTTATAAGACAGATATTGAAAAGATCAAAGCAATGAATCCGAAAGGAATCATTCTCACAGGCGGACCGAACAGCTGTTATGAGCCGGATTCACCGA
>OKTZ01000023.1_pt1 | contig 76141 bp, 55 predicted proteins | sample 1606711 | NCBI WGS metagenome assembly OKTZ01 (sample SAMEA3882535, study PRJEB24775) | human gut metagenome | biome: human-associated habitat; feature: intestine environment; material: feces | place: Netherlands | collected 2009/2010 | reverse complement strand
GTCACGATGTCTTCTCCAGAAGATGCGGATATCTTTTATACCGTAGATGGAACTGAGCCGAATGTGCTTTCTTCTTTATACAAAGAACCAATACGTATAGATAAAGATTTAGAAATTAGGGCGTTTGCTGTAAAAGATGAATTTGAAAGTTCTGAAAAGACAATAGCTAAATGCACTTATGAAATCAGAATACTTAAATTGTCTGCTCCAAAGATTAACTGTGAACATAATGTTGTCACGATGTCTTCTCCAGAAGATGCGGATATCTTTTATACCGTAGATGGAACTGAGCCGAATGTGCTTTCTTCTTTATACAAAGAACCAATACGTATAGATAAAGATTTAGAAATTAGGGCGTTTGCTGTAAAAGATGAATTTGAAAGTTCTGAAAAGACAATAGCTAAATGCACTTATGTAAGTCGGACTCAGACCATAACATGGGGTGAGATGAAAGCACCTAGTGTGGGAGAAACAATAGAATTGATGGCGACTGCTTCTTCTGGTTTGAGCGTAAAGTATTCTGCTTATGCGCCGTTGTCTGCTTTTAAAGAACCGATAATAAACGTTAATAAGGCGACATTTCCACAAGAAGGTTGTTATCTTTTAGTTGCGACCCAAGAAGGCAATGAAGACTATGACATGGTTGCGGATACTTTGCAAATAAATGTTGTCTGTGATGACGATGAACTAATGTGCTTCGATGGTATTTATTATAAACTTACAGCTTCGAAGGAAGCGTTGAAAGTCGTTCGTGGTAATTTGCCTTATAAGGGGAAAGTTGTAATACCAGCTACAGTAAATGGTATGCCTGTTGTTGAAATCGAAAATAACGCAATGTATGCTTCATATTTTCTTACAGAGGTAACAATAGGTGAGAATATATCTGTTTTTGGAAGTGAGGCGATTGGGGCTTGTCCAAACTTGCATACAATCGTTTTGCCAGCCAATGCTGCTTTACGACTACCTTCTTATTGCTTTAATTGTGATGATAAAGTTAGAGAAATCCATTGCTTGTCGGAAGATCCATATGTAGTAGCTGAGAGCGTATTTAATGGATTTCTAGATTATGAAAAGTGTGTACTTTATGTACCAGTAGGCTGTAGAAATAAATACATTCAAGCTCCATTCTGGAAGAATTTTACACATATAGAAGAGAGTACTCCAATCATAGTTCGTGCGAAGAGTTACAGCCGTCAGTATGGTGATGAGAATCCTGTGTTCGAGTTTGAGACCGAGGGTGCTGCATTAGATGGTACTCCAGAGATAATTTGCTCAGCAGTCGCCAATTCTCCTGTCGGATCTTATACTATCGAGGTAAAGCAAGGTAGCATCAAGAACTACAATGTTCACTTCGAGTCAGGTACTCTTACCGTTACTAAGACTCCATTGACTATCTCTGCAGGCAATTATACCAAGAAGCAGGGTGATGCAATGCCTGTGTTTAAGGCAAGTTATGCTGGCTTTAAGAATGGCGAGGATGAATCCGTTCTGACCAAGCAACCTGTATTCTCTTGTGAGGCTAATGAGTCAAGTGCTCCGGCAGAGTATGCTGTTACAATCAGCGGTGCCGAAGCTGAAAACTATGACATCAGCTACGAACAGGGTCACCTGACTGTAGTTGAGGCAGATGCCGTAGTTGTTCGTGCGAAGAGTTACAGCCGTCAGTATGGTGATGAGAATCCTGTGTTCGAGTTTGAGACCGAGGGTGCAGCCTTGGATGGTACTCCTGAGATTGTCTGCTCCGCAGTTGCCAACTCTCCTGTAGGATCTTATATTATTGAGGTAAAACAGGGCAGCATCAAGAACTATAATGTTCACTTCGATTCAGGTAGTCTTGTGATTACCAAGGCTCCATTGACCATCTCCGCTGGCAATTACACCAAGAAGCAGGGTGATGCAATGCCGGTGTTCAAGGCAAGTTATGCTGGCTTTAAGAATGGTGAGGATGAATCAGTCCTAACCAAGCAGCCTGTATTCTCCTGTGAGGCTAATGAGGCAAGTGCTCCAGCAGAGTATGCTGTTACTATTAGCGGTGCCGATGCAGAAAACTATGACATCAGCTACGAACAGGGTCACCTGACAGTAGTCGAGGCAGATGCCATAGTCGTTCGTGCCAAGAGTTATATCCGTCAGTATGGTGATGAGAATCCTGTATTCGAGTTTGAGACAGAGGGTGCTGCTCTTATTGGTGAACCAGAGATAATCTGCTCTGCTGATAAAAAATCAAAAGTAGGAACTTATGAGATAGAGATAAACAAGGGAACGATTAAAAACTATCTTGTGTCATTTGTTCCAGGTACTTTGACGGTGACAAAAGCATCATTAGTCGTAACTGCTGATAATTATACTATTACGCAAGGAGATAAACTTCCTGAGTTTACGGCAAGTTACAGTGGCTTCAAGAATGGTGAGGATGTGTCTGTCTTGACGAAACAACCAGTCTTCTCTTGTGATGCAAATGAAGCAAGTGCTCCAGGTGAATATCCTATTACCGTATATGGTGTAGAAGCTGATAATTATGAGGTGAAGAGCTATATAGCTGGTACACTCACAGTTCTAAAGAGGGAGTTAAAGAAGCAAACAATCACTTGGGACCAAGAGATAAAAGCTAAGGTTGGTTCTACGATAGAAATGAATGCAACCGCATCTTCTGGTCTTCCTGTAAGATATTCGTACGCTCTGGTACCAAGAGTGGAAAGTGCTTATCGTGTTCCTCAAATAGAAGGCAATAACATAACATTCCCAGAAGAGGGTACTTATCTGTTGGTTGCTATCCAAGACGGGAATAATGAATATGCGGCAGCTACGGACACATTGGATGTCTGTGCAATCAGTGACGATGAAGGCTTGATGTATATTGATGGTATCTACTATAAATATACCGGTGATGGCTCTGCGCTAAAGGTAGTCAGAGGTTACAATCCATATCGTGGAAAGGTCGAAATTCCTGCTTATGTAAATGGAATGCCAGTTGTTGAGATTGATAGGCAAGCTATGTATGCTTGCTATTATCTGAACGATGTTGTGATAGGTGATAACGTTGCAATTTGTGGGCATGAGGCTTTTGGAGCAAGTCGAAATTTGCAAAAAGTTACTTTGCCTGCCAATCAAGCGGAATTAAGACAGCAATATATATTTAATTGTGATGATGGAATTAAGGAAATTCATTGTCGTTCATCTGTTCCATATCTTGCAGATGAAAGCCTTTTTAATGGATTTGTAAATTATGACAACTGTATTCTTTATGTTCCTGTTGGCACAATGCAAGCATATACGAATACTGAAATATGGCGAAACTTTATTCATATTGTGGAAGAAGATGTGCTTACAGGTATTCCTGATATCAACGTGTCTAACGATATGGGTGCGTGGTATACATTGCAAGGGGTTAAGTTGTTTGGCAGACCAAACTTACCTGGCGTATATATTCATAATGGCAAAAAGATACTTGTACGATAAAGATTGTAAAAAGGAGGCTGCATTCTTAAAGTTGAGAATGCAACCTCTTATAATCAATAGGCAAATGGGTATTGCCTAATGGATAAAAATAGATAAAAGTTAAAAATATAAGTATTGCTTATGATAATAGAGTATGTACTTTCATCTAAAATAAAAAAAATAGACAAGTATGGCAAACAAAGAAAACATAGAGGAGCTTAGACGCCGCGGCACAATCTTTGAAGATCCTTGTTCGAAGTCTGAGGGCTTTATAGGTAAGTTGATAGACTTGTTCTCGAAGAAGAAGTCTTGAGCTTTGACACACATCTATAATATAAACGAAATAATATGAAGTTAACGATTACTTATGTTGAGCTGCAGGATTATGTAGCTAGTCATTTTCATAAGACTGTTAATCTGGGGTATGTTGACGGGGCGACGGTGTCTGTCTCTATACCTATCAAAGTGCTGGGCTTTACCAAGTCTGTAAGCATAAACATTACTGTGAAGAAGATTGAGGGTACTGACTTGTTTTTGTCGTATGGCGGCAAGATGGGTATTGACCTGCTTGTTTCGCCTGCTATCTCTTATACAAAGAAACTTGTGCCGGAGAAAGCAGGTTGGGTGGAACAGATGCCTGGCTATATCGTTAAGTTGCGCCTTGGCGACATTGACAAATTGCAGAAAGTGTTTGAAAAGCTGAAACTTGACAATATCTTATTTGAACCGGGAAATATTGGAATAGAAATGTCATTAGTCTATTGATTCGTTATGGGTGACTGACGTCTATTTCGCAAAAAATAGAGCGTTCTTACTTTTTTCTTGATGTTCTGTCACCATTTGACATACCTGTATAGTTACTTCGCAGCCGAAATCAAATGTATAACTATATAAGGTAATGTAACAATGGAAAAGAGCATCAAGAAAAGAGTGTGTAGGTTGGCTGCGGTATTGAGTGCCGTGCTGGTAGTATTTTTTAATTTTCTGTCATATTTTGGTCTTTGCAGTTAAAAAAGTTCCGGAAAATTTGGTGGTTATCTTGATAATTACTACATTTGCAGAAGGATACTCCACCTCATCATATCGTGAGTTGGGTATTTCCTTAGTTAAATAAAAAAAGAATGGAATATCAAGAAATAGAGGCACTTATAGCCTTAAAAGAAAGTAAAAATTTGGAGTTTAAAGAATCGACAGGTCAATTAGACCGTTCGATGGAAACTTTATGTGCCTTTCTTAATGGCGATGGTGGTATTGTACTTTATGGAGTAAAGGACAATGGAAATGTTGTAGGTCAAGAAGTTTCTGATAGTACAAAACGTGCTATTGCTGAGGCTATTAATCGTATCGAACCTTTTGTGTCTTTGGAAATAAACTATGTCCGGATTCCAAATTCCGATAAGTTTGTTATAATTGTCAATGCGGAAAAACAACGTTTTATGCGTCCTTTCGCTTACAAAGGTAGGGCTTATCTTCGTATAGAAAGTACTACTACGGTAATGCCGCAAGAGCAATATAACCATTTGTTGATGCAACGTGGTGGAAAATATGGTTGGGAAGCAATGGTCAATCCCGATTTGAAAATATCGGACCTTGATGAGAATGCCATTCTTGGTGCAGTACGTGAGGGTATAAGAAATGGTCGTCTTCCAGAAGTGACTATTCGGGAAGAAATACCTACGATTCTCAGGAAGTTTGGTTTGCTTCGTGATGGGAATTTGAATAATGCGGCAGCTGTGTTGTTTGGCGTGGATTTCTATGACTATCCGCAATGTCTTTTGCGAATGGCACGTTTTAAGGGAACTACCAAAGAAGAGTTTATTGATAACCAAAGAGCGCAAGGTAATATTTATATCTTGCTTGATGCAGCAATGGCTTTTTTCTTTAAGCATCTTTCTTTGTCTGGGAAGATAAATGGACTTTATCGAGAAGAAGAATTGAGTATTCCTTACAAGGCTTTGCGTGAATGTTGTATCAATTCACTTTGCCATCGTTCGTACCATCATCCTGGTAGTTCTGTCAGCATAGCTATTTATGATGATAGGGTAGAGGTTACCAATACAGGAACATTTCCGGCAGATTTGTCAGTTGAGCGATTGATGCAAGAGCATGATTCCAAACCTCAAAATCCAATCATTGCCAATGTGCTTTATAAGAGCAAGATTCTTGAAAGTTGGGGGCGTGGTATTGGTACGATGGTAGATGAATGTAAACGTGTTGGATTACCTGCGCCAGAATTCAAAACAGATGGTAATTTCGTGACTGTAGTCTTTAAATATAACTGTGATGGTGTTAACCTACAGTTGGTAAATAGCAATCCAACAAGTACCCAACAAGTACCCAACAAGTACCCAACAAGTACCCAACAAGTATTGGAACTTGTCGGAATATTGAAGGATGGAGAGTATTCTGTTAGAGAAATCATGTCTTTTTTAATGTTGAAGGATAGGGTGAATTTCTTGTATAAATACTTAACACCAGCATTGGAAGAAGGATTGGTTTCCATGAAATATCCTGATAATCCAAAGCACCCAAAGCAGAAGTATATGCTAACAGAAAAAGGACGAAAAATATTGGAAAAATAGAATGAATAGCAGTAATCTATGTGTTTAATACTTTTTTCTTGATGTTCTGTCACCATTTGACATATCTATATAGTTATTTCGCAGCCGAAATCAAATGTATAACTATATAAGGTAATGTAACAATGGAAAAGAACATCAGGAAAAGAGTGTGTTGGTTGGCTGCGGTATTGAGTGCCGTGCTGGTAGTATTATTTGGCTATTGGTTCTTCTTGTACCCTCATGGCTATTGGCAAAAGAAGAAGGAGGCTGAGAAGAATGAATATATGGATAGGAGGATGCTTTGGCGGAAGTCGGAGAAGATGACCATGCAACAGATATTGTCGGACATGACGCTAATGGCTAAGGGGGATTCGGTCCTGGTTTGTTGGCTAACTGGTCTCTCGCTTCCCGTTTATCGTGACTTCATTCATGGTACTGCGCAACCTACAAGGAATGCTTGGGCTGAGACGAGATATTGGTATATGTCTTTTCTCACCAATGGCAGAGAATGGATGGAGGAAAGAATTGAGAAGAGAATTTGTAAAAGTTTAATCTTCGTAGAATCAAGTCGATTTCAGGTGCAGAAGGATTCCTTGAAGGATTATCTCAATGAGAAACCTACTCATACGGAGATTGAATATGATAAGATGTATCCAGCTTTTGGTAAGCCTACTGATAAAGAGTTTGAAGATTGGAGAAAAGAGTATAAACGATTTCAATTGTTCTAAGGGGTATGAATGCAAAGATAAGATTGGTGTTGGCTGTAGTTTTAGCCTTGTGTTTCTTGGGTTTGTCTATAGGAGCACTAGATGTGGTGCCCAAACATATAGAAGATAGATTCTATGTTGTGGGTGTGGAAGGTAAATGGTCGAATTTAGTTTCCCTCTTGTTCTATGTCATGGCTGTAATGTGTGGCTTTTATGGTTGGTTAGTGTTTAGACATATAAAATATAAAAGAAGATATGGATAGAATTTTGGGGTATCTAGCTATGGTCTACATCTTTTTGCCCTGGCGACCGATAGTTGTATTGGTGGCAGCGATACTGTTTGTCAACATCAATGGTACGGAATTGTATGGATGGCAAGCTGGTTTGGCGCATGGATTGTTCTTCCTGCCTAATCTGGTGAGGCATCTCTTTGACGGTGATGTCCTTTTCAAGGCTACCAATTGTACTACTGGTTATCTTGTTGCCTGGTGGATAGCTACAGTTGGCTCGTGTATCGGTTGGCTCGTTGATGCTTGCTTTTCTTTTATGAAAGCATATTCATTTTTTGGGAGGCGATAAGGCAGGAGATGATTGATATCTTAAAGGATATGACGAAGAGTTATGAAACCGGCGAATGCCTGAATGGGGAGGAGTAAAAGAATCCTCAGATCGGGAACACACTGTGTGCCCAATCTGAGGATACGATGTCTGTCTCCTTACCAAGATACCTTTCTATCTTGTCGATGTATGATTGACGAATAATAGTTGCCATATTTTTATCTTTTATAATGGATATAAATCGGAAATATTTTATTTTTATCTTCTATAAAATACAAAAAATGAGTTCCCTATGCAATATAGTTTTAGATAATCCGTTATCTAACAATCCGCAAAAACGAAAATGCTGATAATCTTTGTGGATGTGGTAAGATTTGAAGCAAAAAGTGTAACATCAAAACGATTAATTATGAGAAGAATTGCATTTTATCCAGTAGGAGGCGAGCGTGTTAGTCTACCAGAGAGGCATATCAAGGCTTATGTAGACGATTATTGTCACGAGTTTGGACAGACGGATACAGACACAAAGTTGATGCATCTGCTTTATGTTGCCGACAAGGGCTTTGATATCTTATCGCATATTCGTGAGTTTTTAGACAATCATCCTGAGATTGCCCAAGATAGTATCAAGCAAACATTGGCGTATTTCGTTTCGCATCTTAGATATCCTGACGGTGATAGATACGTGGATGACCAGTTTGCAATGGCTAATTATCTTAAAGAAACACTTAGTTTAGAGAAAGTGTTGGATCTTCTCATGATGGAGATTAGATTGAGATTCTCTTATACAGAAGACGATAGGTCTGTAACTTTTACGCAGAAATACCTAAGGTGGGATAGTCTGGCTTCATTGAAAAAGTCTTTGAAAGGTGAAGAGCTACTAAAATGTATGGTTAATCCTACTGGCTATTATAGTGTATCTGAATCTGATATTGTTAAAGAGAATCTTTGGCCTAAGCTGACTGGGGAGTATATGCGTTCGCATTGGTATGACGAGTCCATAAAAATGGTTTATCCGAATTCTTACGAGGAGCAAGTGATAAATGAATTCAATAAAAAGGCAAAAGAGGATTGCCGGTACTTTCTTGGTGCTCCTGCTGAGCCGTGGAGAGGTAACCCGCTCAAGGCAAAAGTCGTTATTCTTAGCCTAAATCCAGGATTTAAGTTAGGTGTGAATGATAATGTGCAATATGAAAGATATAGGGCACCTTTAGAGGATGCTATGGCAGAGTTGATCAATACGCTGTCATTTCAAGTGAGAGGATTGCTCACCCCACAGGAATCTTATGTTAAGAGTCATGAAGAGTTCAAGGAAAAATATAGCATGGAGGGTTCCCAAGTCCTTTGTGGCGATGCATTGAATGAGATTGGTGACTATTATTGGTATAATAATATTAATCGACTCAACATAAATCATCAAAAGGAATATGAGTTCTTCCGAAACTTTGCAATAGTTCAGTATTGTGCTTACACTTCTGTTTCTTTTAAGGATTTTCCAAGGGGTGTTGTGTTGCCATCTCAGGAATTAACAAAGAAACTAATTAGATATTTGGCTTATGAAAGAGAAGATGTGGTGTTTGTTATTATGCGAAGTGCAGCAAAATGGAAGGAATTATTAGATGCTGATGTTTGGGAAAAAATGCAATCACGTCTTATCGTTAATAAGAACATGAGTCAGTCTTTGTCTGAGAATAATCTTGGTAAAAAGAACTTCAATATGCTCATAGAGTATTTGAAATAACTGAAGAAAGGGTACGAGAGTATCTTAGGTTACTTTTTTAAGTATCTTAAGATACATGGCAAAGTATCTTAAGATAGTTAACGATGTATTGGAAATATACCCTCACCATTCGCCCCAGCCGTGATTTCCTTCAGGAACTGTTGTGGCATGGCAGAAATATCATCGTACTGAAGCCTGAGAACTTGAGGCAGGAGATGATTGGTATCTTAAAGGATATGACGAAGAGTTATGAAACCGGCGAATGCCTGAATGGGGAGGAATAAAAGAATCCTCAGATTGGGAACACACTGTGTGCCCAATCTGAGAAATTCCTGTTATTTATATTCCTTCTGTCAGGAACTTGCGAAGATGCAGGTGCGTGATGCCGTCATTATCATTTTTTGTGAGCAGAGGAGTCATGGAGATAACGTACTTCGGGTAGTTGTCTTTGATGGCACGGAGATTGCCAAACTCACGCTCTCTGGTTGCATCGTCGGCTATGATGTAGGAAGCTTGCACGTAGATGCGTTCGCCGCCTGGTCTGGTACATACAAAGTCGATTTCTCCAGCTTGCAGTTGTCCTACATATACTTGATATTCCAAGCGTATGAGGTTCTGATAGATGATATTCTCTATCACTTTCTCAATGTCTCCTTCACGTGTTCCCCCGGCAATGGCATTTCTAATGCCGTTGTCTTCAAAATAAAACTTATCGTTGGTTTCAAAGATACGTTTGCCGTGGATGTCATAGCGGTTCACCTTGTGTAGGATATAGGCTTCACAAAGGAAGGATATGTAATTGATGATAGCCGTGGACGTTATAGATTCGCCTTGTGATTTCATATATTTTGCGATACTGTTGGCGGAAATCAACTTACCGGTGTTGTCTGCGAGAAAACGTACTAAATTCTCTAAGAATGGCACGTTTCTTATCTGGTTGCGCATAATGACATCCTTAAGTAAGACGGTATGGTAAATATCCATTTGATATTCACGTGCATCATCCTCTTCAAGACCTATCTTTGCCAGACCAGGCAGGCCACCATACTGAATGTACAGAGCAAGTGCTTCGTCATTATCTGATAGTTGATGAAATTCCAGAAACTCGTTATAGCTCAGCGATTGGATATAGATTTCCTTATATCTGCCACCGATGAGTGTGCTCAGTTCATTGCTCAGCATACGAGCATTGCTACCTGTGATGATAATGTCGGTGTTGGGTTCTGTGCGATAACTTCGGATGGAGCGTTCAAATTCCCTGATGTCTTGTATCTCATCGATAAGGATATAGTTATGTTTATCGGACTGAAAGTGCTCTCCGATATAGTCGTTGAGATCCTGATAGGTCTGAATGTTGTCAAACTCTCTTTTCTCCTTATCTATAAAGATGATATTGTTGCAGGCATCTGCCTTCTTGCGGTCACGAATCATTTTCATCATGCAGCTTTTACCTACACGACGTTGACCTACTAATACGATGATGGTCTCCTTTCCAAGATACTTTTCTATCTTGTCGATATATGATTGACGAATAATAGTTGCCATATTTTTATCACTTATAAATGAAATTTTCTGCAAATATACGATTTTTATCTTTTATAATGGATGAAAATCCTAAATATTTTGCTTTTATCTTCTATAAAAGATAAAAAATGGCGTTTTATTCTCATTTTATGATAATCATAAAGTGATTATTTATCTTCCTTCAGATACCAGTCTTTGATGTATCCGGAATAATGCTTGGCAAACTCCTCGGCTTGGCCGGGAGCGCAGACCTTTACTTTCCTGGCTGGAATACCCGCCCAAATCTCATGTGCAGGAACCTTGGTGCCATGGGTAACTACAGCACCTGCTGCAATAATAGCCCCTTCTCCAATGTCAGCCTTGTCAAGCACAGTGGCATTCATTCCGATGAGTGCGCCTTTTCTGACTGTGGCTCCGTGGACGATGGCACCATGTCCCACAGATACATCATCCTCCAGAATGCAAGGCATCGTACCGGTTTGATGGATGCAGGCGCAATCCTGTACATTCACTCTGTTTCCACATCTGATGGCATCCACGTCAGAGCGCAATACCGCACTATACCAGATGCTGCAGTCATCACCAAGAATACAGTCGCCGGTCAGTACGGCATTCTCAGCGATAAAACAATTCTTTCCCCAACGGGGAGTTTTTCCCTCTACAGTCTTTATAATAGCCATATTGAATATATATTTAAATTTGGGTGCAAAGGTAACAAAAATATTGAAATCACCTTATACTATTTCAGATACTTCTTCAGCCACAAATCGAAGAACTTGTCATATACCACGTAGGCATCATCCTGCTGGGTGATGAAATCCTTCTCCAGCAATCCTTTCAGGGCGGAATTTACAGAGCTTGGCGACGGGAGATGATATTTCTTTGCGAAGGCTCCGCTCTTTACGCTTCTGGCTTCGCCCTCTGCAGAGATGGCGATGAAGACATTGCGCTGCTTTTCTGGCATCTGGCGCAGAAGGGTCTCGTAGGTGTCTGATGCCATGTTGAGATTGTAGTTGATGGCATCATCTACCATATCCAGAGTGCAGGTACCCTGTTCGGGAGTCTTGAGGAAGAGAACATTCATTACTCGCTGGATGTATGAAGTGACACCACCGAAACGGGCGAAGAGTTCTCCGATAATGGCAGTATCTAGATGTTTGTTGCGCTCCTCGAACTTGGCTGTGGCAAACTCCTTGTATTTCTCCACATCCAGAGGCTTCAGGTTCATCAGCGTCACGCTCTGATAGAATGGGCGGGCAGGAGATGTGAACATTTCTGCCATCAGATGGCGGTGAGAACCCGAGAAGATGAAGTGGGCATTGGTGCAACGCTGAATGTAGGTACGGAGTAAAGCTTCTATGCGGTTGTCGGCATAGTTGGTGATTTGCTGAAACTCGTCGATGGCAACAAGACATGGCTTGTCGGCTTGGTTGAGATAAGAGAATATCTCATCAAGCGTAATTTCGGGATTTACTATGTTGCCGATGCCTATTCCCCAAACAGGAGCCCCGTTGATATCGAAAGAGATTTCTGAACGGAGAGAAGAGAGTGCTATCAGGAATTTCTCCCAAGCGCTTCTGCCTTTAGGGCGAAGTTCATCAATAATGGCTTTGCCAAACATATTGACCAGATCGCTGACGGAATTGGTTGAATAGATGTCTATGATAAAAGTATAATAATCTTTTTGGATGACTGGCTGGGCAAAGCAATGGTGAATCAACTCTGTCTTTCCGATGCGTCGAGGGGAAATCAGAGCCATGTTATTCTCATTGGTCAGCATCTCTGTGATATGCTGGGTTTCTTCCATACGGTCGCAGAAGTATTCCGGACCGGCGTAACCATTTGTGACAAAAGGATTCTTCATTACCATATCTATACCTTATTATATATTCAACGGCTGCAAAGATAATGCAAATGAGCGCAATGAAAGCTTGCTTTCAAATTGCCGAGTGCAGCTTATCTTCTGCAAAGATACAACTTTTATTCCGATTATCATAAAGTGATTATCATAAAATGATAATAAAATAAGGAATTTTATCATTTGATGATTATCATAAATTGATAATTATGATATGGAGACCCCTTTAATGTCAATAGAAAAAGGGTTGCAATCCTCGAAAAGATGGATTGCAACCCTTTATACCTTATTATATATAAGAGTTAAGATAACTCTATCATATATTCAAATGTGGAAGCAGATTACAGCTGAGCTAACTCTACAACCTTATCTACTGCAGCGCTCAAGCCGTCCTTGTTCTTACCGCCAGCCTGAGCATAGTGAGGCTGACCGCCACCGCCACCCTGAATCAACTTGGCAGCTTCGCGAATCATCTTACCAGCGTTCAAACCGTGATCCTTTACCATATCATCGCTGAACATTACGCTGAGCATAGGCTTGTCGTTATAAACAGAACCTACCACGCAGATCATGTTCTCTGGCAAAGCCTCGCGAACCTTGAATACCAAATCCTTGGCAGCTGCTGGCTCCATTGGTAATACGGCTGTAACAACCTTCACACCATTGATTTCTTTTGCATTCTCTACAAGCTTATCCTTGGCACGCTCTACAGCCTGAGCCTGGAACTTCTCAACATCCTTCTTCAAGGCATCGTGCTCGTCGATGTACTTTCTGATGACACCTTCGAGATCCTTGGCATTGTTGAACAAGCCCTTCAAGGCTACGATGGTATCCTGCAAACCGTAGATAGCCTCCTCGCAAGCCTTGCCAGTCAAAGCCTCGATACGACGGATGCCGGCAGCTACGCTGCTCTCAGAGATAATCTTGAAGAAACCAATCTTACCGGTGCTCTTGGCATGAATACCACCACAGAACTCGGCAGATGGACCGAAGCGAACCACACGAACCTTGTCGCCATACTTCTCGCCGAAGAGGGCGATAGCGCCAAGTTCCTTAGCCTCCTCGATAGGAGTATCGCGGTGCTCATCCAATGGATAGTCGGCACGGATCATCTCGTTTACCATGTGCTCTACCTTGCGGAGCTCCTCATCAGTTACCTTCTGGAAGTGAGAAAAGTCGAAACGCAAGGTGTCCTTATCTACATAAGAACCCTTCTGCTCTACGTGGTCGCCCAAAACCTGCTTCAGGCAGTAGTCGAGCAAGTGGGTAGCTGTATGGTTGGCTGCACTTCCCTCGCGGTTCTCGATATCTACGCAAGCCATGAAATCAGCGTTTACATCCTTTGGCAACTCCTTTACGATGTGGATGCTCTGGTTGTTCTCGCGCTTGGTGTCGATAACCTGGATGGTCTCATCCTCGCTTACGAGTACACCCTTGTCGCCAACCTGTCCACCCATCTCACCATAGAATGGAGTGTTGTCGAGTACCAACTCATAGAAAGAGTTCTTCTTCTGAGTCACCTTGCGGTAGCGCAGGATGTGGCACTCATATTCTGTATAGTCGTAACCAACGAAGTTCTGGTCGCCTTCCTTCAAAACCTCCCAGTCGCCGTTCTCTACAGCAGCAGCATTGCGGGCACGTTCCTTCTGCTTTTTCATCTCCTCGTCGAAGCCTGCAGCATCTACGGTGTAACCATTCTCACGGCAGATAAGCTCTGTCAGGTCGAGAGGGAAACCGTATGTATCGAAGAGACGGAATGCGCTTACGCCATCAAGCTGAGTCTCGCCATGAGCCTTGAGCTCGTCCATATCGCCATTGAGGAGGTTGATACCCTTCTCCAAGGTGCGGAGGAATGAATCCTCTTCCTCTTTCATCACGCGGGTGATGAGCTCCTGCTGAGCTGGCAACTCTGGGAAGGCTGCACCCATCTGCTCTACCAATACATTGACGAGCTTGTACATGAATGCCTGCTTCTGGCCAAGGAATGTGTAAGCGTAACGTACGGCACGGCGCAAGATGCGTCGGATTACGTAACCTGCCTTGGCGTTGCTTGGCAACTGACCATCGGCGATAGAGAAGGCTACGGCACGGAGGTGGTCGGCGCAGACACGCATAGCGATATCAATCTTCTCCTGCTCATCCTTGCCCTCGCCATTCTCACCAGTAGGAGTAGTGAAGCCATACTTCTTGCCAGAGATAGCCTCAATTTCCTTGATGATTGGCTGGAAGATATCAGTATCATAGTTAGAGTGCTTGTCCTGCAACATGCGAACCAAGCGCTCGAAGCCCATACCTGTATCGATAACGTGCATTGGGAGTGGTTCGAGAGAACCATCAGCCTTGCGGTTGTACTGCATGAACACGATGTTCCAGATTTCGATGACCTGTGGGTTATCCTTGTTTACCAACTCACGGCCTGGCACCTGAGCCTTCTCCTCTGGAGTACGAGAATCCACGTGAATCTCTGAGCAAGGACCGCAAGGACCTGTATCGCCCATCTCCCAGAAGTTGTCGTGCTTGTTACCGTTGATGATGTGGTCGGCTGGCACGTGCTTAGCCCAGTAACCTGCAGCCTCGTTGTCGCGTTCCAGACCTTCCTCCTTGCTACCCTCGAATACGGTAACGTAGAGATCGGCAGGGTTGAGCTTCAACACTCCGGTCAGGTATTCCCAAGCCATATCGATGGCGCCTTCCTTGAAGTAGTCGCCGAAGCTCCAGTTACCGAGCATCTCGAACATGGTGTGGTGGTAAGTATCGTGACCCACCTCTTCGAGGTCGTTGTGCTTACCGCTTACACGGAGACATTTCTGAGTATCAACACGACGAACATCCTTGCCTGGGTCTTTTGTACCGAGGATGATGTCTTTCCACTGGTTCATACCAGCGTTTGTAAACATCAGCGTTGGGTCATCCTTGATAACCATAGGTGCTGATGGAACAATCTTGTGGCCTTTACCTTCGAAGAATTTCTTGAAGGATTCGCGCACTTCATTAGCTGTCATCATATCTTTTTTATATTTATCTTTAATTTCTTTTTCCTGTTTTGGAGAGGGGATTGAGAGTCCTCTCAGAAAATATTTTTGCCCTTTAGGGCATTTTCTTCCGAAAATCTTTGCAAAGATAAGAAGAATTGTTTAATTTTGCAACTAAATTAATTATTTTTGAAATTAAAGACGGAAAAAATGGCAATAATTCCAGATAAAACAACGAAATTGTACTATTCTATCAAGGAAGTAGGTGAAATGTTTGGTCTAAACGACTCTACGTTGAGATATTGGGAAAAGGAGTTCCCTTTTCTCAAACCGAAGGTTGCTGGCAACAAAGTGCGCCAGTATACAGATAAGGATATTGAGCAGGTAAGGCTCATCTACAACCTTATCAAGGTGAAGGGATTGAAGATTGCAGCTGCCCGTAAGTATCTGAACCAAAACAGAACGGGTGCCGAGAAATCTTCTGAAGTTCTCGACACCCTTATTTCTGTAAGAGACCAGCTCAAAGAACTCAAAAAGCAGCTCGATGGACTGGTTTAGTAACTTTGGACTTTATGATTAGCTAGGGTTACCACGCTTCTTCGCCGAAGACATTCTTGATGGTAACTTTAGCTGCTTCTTTCTTGGTGAGCTGGCGGCTCCAGGCTACGCGACCCTTGGTTGCAGCACCTGCACCGTGGTTGTTATATTCGCTGTAGCGGGCTGTCTGTTCGTTGCTCTGCTTGCCCCAGTTGTGCCATCCTTCTGGACGGATGTGGCTGCCCATTTCGCAATTCATGAAGAGGGTAGCTGCATAAGGGCGCCATGGACGGCCCAGATAAACCTTGTCTACACCTGGCTCGGCGGTAAGCTTGCACTTGTTGAATACATAGCCATATTCCTGACCGGCAGGACTGGATGTGGCTGTGATGTAGCTGTTGGCCTTGCTGCGAATCTCACAATTCTCAAACCATGCTCTTCCCGGACCAAAGATGAAATCGGTGGTTCCTTCGATGTAGCAATCATAGAAGGCTGAACGGTTGTTAGCTATACCTGTATAAACGGTATCCTGATTGCCCAGCAGACGGCAGTTCTGAACCAGGATATGATCGCCTTCAAGATGCAGGGAGACAGCCTGTCCCAGTTTGGCAGCATTGTTCTCGATGGTGATGTTCTTCAGGGTGATGTAACTGCCCTGTACCTTCAGGGTATAAGTGCGGAATGTGCCCATCGGTTTACCCTTTACAGCTGCTTCTGAATCGAGTCCACCTACAGGCATTTTGATGTTGGCATGATCGTCCCATGTGATGATAGTGTTATCACGGTCTTCACCACAGATGGTGATGTTGGTGAGCCATGAAGGGAGGATGAGTTTCTCCTTGTATACGCCTTTCTTAACGTAGATTACCTTGCTGTAATCCATGAAAGCACGACATACTTCGATGGCTTCGTCGATAGTGCGGAATTCGCCGGTACCATCACGGGATACTACAATCGTGTCGGGGTTGTCATACTTGTTGGCTGCTGCCAGAGGCAATAGAGTCAACATCATTAAAAATGATAAGAATAATTTTTTCATATTGTTTTTAAGTTTTTTGTTTTGAATCTGTTTTTATAAGATGTTGAAATCTGTATGATTTCATAGAGAATCGCCAGATTTTAAATCCGGCGATTCTCTATTATTTATCTTTTCTTTATTATCATAAACTCCTAAGTTACAGGATTCTCTGTACTTCCTGCAGATCATCAATATTTCGGAGTTGGTTCATAATGGTCTTAACTTCTTCGCGGTCGTGAACACGGAGTTCGATGGTACCGTCGAAGATGCCGTTATCACTACTGATAGTTAACTTATGGATATTGATGCCTAACTGGTCACTAATCACCTTACTTACATCCAACAGCATGCCCTTACGGTCGATACCCTTGATTTCGATGGTAGCATCGAAGAGTATCTGCTTGTGCATATCCCATTTGGCATCTACGATGCGGTTGCCGAAACTGGACTTCAGTTTGGCTGCTATGCTGCAAGAGCGCTTATGGATTTCGATGCGGTTCTTGTTGTCGATAAAGCCCATAACGTCATCGCCAGGAATCGCATGGCAGCAGCTAGGGAAGATAAACTGGTTGATATTCTCCTCGGTCAGGATGAGTGGCTTCTTCTTGTTGAAGTCTTTGCCCACCACGAAAAGATCCTGAGGCTTCACGATGCCTTTTTCTTGAGCCTTCTCCTTGCTCTTGCCCAGGAATGGGATATAATTGCGCCAGCTGCTGGCCTGCTGTTTTTTAGGCTTGCCCTGCAACTCATCGAAATCTTTATCGCCTAGGATAATCTGATGGTCTCCCAATGACTGGAAGAGGGTTTCAGGCTTCTGGATATTATGAAAATCGCATAGGCGGTCTACCACCGACGCACTCATCTCGATGCTGTTCTTCTTGAGCCATTCGGTGAGTATGTTTTCTCCCTTCTTCTGAACCTCTCGTGAATCGCGGCGCAGGATGGCAAGAATCTTGCTCTTTGCCTTGGCTGAACTGACGAAGTTTACCCATTCTTCCTGTACATGCTGGCTCTTGGAAGTAAGAATCTCAACCTGGTCGCCACTTTGCAGCTTATGGCTCAGTGGAACCAGCTTATGGTTTACCTTGGCTCCGATACAGTGGCTGCCCAGGAAGGTATGAATCTGGAAGGCGAAGTCGAGGGCAGTACAGCCTGCCGGCATCGTCTTGATTTCTCCCTTTGGTGTGAAGACGAAGATTTCTGAAGCATAGAGGTTCAGCTTGATGGCATCAAGGAAGTCCATGGCATCCGGCTGCGGATCGTCCAGAATCTCCTTGATGGTGCTGAGCCAGTCGTTCAGTTCGTTCTCATCTTCTGTATATTCACCTTCGTTTCCTTCTTTGTATTTCCAGTGGGCAGCAAACCCCTTTTCTGCTACCTCGTCCATACGGTCTGAACGAATCTGCACTTCTATCCATCTTCCCTGCTTACTCATCAGGGTAACGTGGAGTGCCTGATAACCGTTTGCTTTCGGATGGTTCAACCAGTCGCGCAGACGGTCTGGATGGCTCTTGTAGATTTTGCTGATGGCTACGTAGATATTGAAGCATTCGTTTACTTCGTTTGCTCTCACCTTTGGCGTAAAGATAATGCGCACAGCAAGAATGTCGTAAATCTCATCGAAGGTAACGTGCTTGTTCTGCATCTTGTTCCAAATAGAATAAGGGCTCTTCACACGTGCTTTGATTTTGTATTCTACGCCTAACTTGTCGAGTTCTTCGCGGATAGGTGCAGTAAAACTCTCGAAGAGGGTATCGCGCTGCGATTCGGTATCGGCAAGTTTATGCTCTATGTTGGCATACTCCTGTGGATGGTCGTAGCGGAAGCTGAGGTCTTCGAGTTCGGTCTTGATTTTGTTCAAGCCCAATCGGTTGGCGAGAGGTGCATAAATATACAAGGTTTCGCCCGCAATCTTGTATTGTTTGTTGGCCGGTTGCGATTCCAGCGTGCGCATGTTGTGCAGGCGGTCGCAAATCTTGATAAGGATAACACGGATGTCATCGCTCATAGTGAGCAACAGTTTTTTGAAGTTTTCTGCCTGTGCTGATGCCTTATCGCCGAAGATTCCACCACTGATTTTGGTGAGTCCATCAACGATTTGTGCCACCTTGGCTCCAAAGATGTTTGAGATATCTTCTACGGTGTAGTCGGTATCTTCTACCACATCATGAAGCAGTGCGGCACAGATGCTCGTTGAGCCGAGCCCCATCTCCTCGCAGGCTATCTGAGCCACGGCGATAGGGTGCATGATATATGGTTCGCCCGAGAGGCGGCGCACACCTTTGTGCGCCTGTCGGGCGAAGTTGAATGCCTTGGTCACTATATCTACCTTCTTGCGGTGTCGCGAACTCAGGTAGGTGTCAAGCAGGTGTTGAAAGGCATCGCCAATCAACTGGTTGTCAGCCTGCTCTCTTTCGAGGTCTTTCAAGTTCTGGTCATCCATAGTGGGTCCCTCCAATAAATAATGTTCTTAATTAGACTGAAAGAACTACAGCATACGTAGTTCTTTTATTTCACTTTGATTTTCTTTCCGGCACGGATACTGTTACCCTTGATGCCGTTCAGTTTGCGCAGTTTCTTAACGGTTGTTCCGTTGCGTGCTGCTATTTCAGAAAGGGTATCACCATTCTTGATGGTTACACTCTTGCTGCCTTGTTTTCTGTTTCTATCTCGCTTGCTGCTCTTCTTGCTGCGTGAAGAAGCGCTGTGGCGACTGTAGCTGCTTCGTGGGCGGCTATAGGTTGGCTGTGCATCATTGACATCTACGGTAGCGCGCTTCAGGAAGAGTTCATCGGCTCTGTAAGCACAGATGCTGTCCTGCTGGTCGATGAAACTACCGATGAGGGTAGATGGAAGACGCAATACCATCGGATGGTTCAATCCGTTGATGATATCATGACGATACTGTGGATTCAGATTGCGCAGGTGCTCGATGTTGATGTTCAGCACTTTGGAAATCTGCTCCAGGTGGATATCTTTTGATACTACGATAGTGTCTGTCTTTACTGGCAGTTCGCTTACCATAGGGCAGATGTTATGATCGCAGTAGTAGTTCATGATGTAGTTGGCAGCGATGAAAGCTGGTACATATCCACGTGTTTCCTTTGGCAGATATGGATAGATGTTCCAGTAGTCGGCGTTGCCTTTTGCACGATGGATGGCCTTGTTGACATTGGTTGGACCGCAGTTGTAAGCTGCAATCACGAGGCTCCAATCGTCGAATATTTTGTACAGGTCGCTCAGATAGTGAGCGGCTGCATAGGATGCTTTTACCGGGTCGCGGCGTTCATCGATGAGTGAGTTTACTTCCAGTCCATATCGCTTGCCGGTAGGCAGCATAAACTGCCATAAACCTGTGGCACCAACGCGTGATACAGCTTTAGGGTTAAGTGCCGATTCGATAACTGGCAGATATTTCAGTTCCAGTGGCAGGTTGTAAGCCTCTAATGCCTCTTCGAAGATAGGCATGTAGAAGTTACTTGCTCCCAACATAAAACTTACCGAACGGCGTAGTTTACCGCTGTAACGGTCTATGAATTTCTGTACTACCTCATTGTATGGCATTTCGATGATGGTAGGCATTCTCTTCAGGCGGTCGATATACACTTCCTTCTCGAAGACAGGGTTTACATCGCGGTATTTGCAGGTTGTATCTGCCATCATGTAAGTCTGTGCATTGTAAAGGTGGAGCAGGCTGTCGAGGTTATCTTCCATTCCCTCAGGTACTTCGATTTCCTCCTGCTTTCCGTCTTTGTCGGTAACGGTGATGATATCATCGTTATCTGTTTCTTCTGTAACGTCGGTTTGGGCATGAATGCCTTGTAAGCTGAACAGCATCGCTGCTGCCATGACTAGTATTTTCTTCATATTGATGTTTTATCTCGTCTATGTTTCTAATTTCTATTTTGCGTTATAATATATATAGGTGTATTCTAACTCCTCACGCATTAAAATGTGAGTGAGCAACTTACGCCGAGGCTTCCAGACCGCAGCGGATTGGCAGTCTTGTTGCCGTTATTCAGCATGGTAGGCTCTATTCTGAGCGAGAGATCATCGGAGATGTCAAATTCCGAGAGCGATGCATCTACGTAGGCATCAATCACTGAGAAGGCATAGATGCCTATCATGACGAAGGTTCCCAAGTCTCTCCAACGGCGATATTTATCTTTTCGCTTGCGGAAGATTTCCTTATAGCGTTCTATGTTCGATTCGTTGATCTGGGCACCCAAGTGCAGAAATTGATTGTAGCTTTGGGTGTTTGGGTCATCGTCCATAATATCCATGTAGGCTTGCGAATAGTCGTGATACATCTGGTTGTTCCAGGTGATGGCGTATGTACAGCCTACGAAACCGCCATAGATGAAAGGCAGTTTCCAATATTTGCGATTGTATATCTGTCCGGCACCAGGTAATACAAGTGCCAACCACATGGCACGCTTGGTATCAGGTCGCCAGGTTGCCCAGTTGCGCTTTTTGCGTACAGGCTTTGCTGGTTGGGTGAGGCTTGCCAGTTTGCTGCTGTCTTGTGCGGTAAGCATCGAGTCTATGGCTATTTTTGCCGAGTCGGCTGATGCAATGGTTGGCACATCGGTCACTTGTTTTTTTTGTTTCGACTTCTGTGCCTGTGCGCCCATCGGTGCCAGGAGCAGCAGGGTTGCCAAACAGATTTGTGATATACTGAGTTTCACTTTTATTCTTGCTTTAACTGATCGAAAACATTCATGATGTGCTCCAGCTCCTCTTCGTTGGCGAATGGAATGCTGATTTTTCCCTTGCCCTTAGCTGAGCAGGTGAACTGCACTTTTGTATTGAGAAACTGTGACAGGCGGTTTTTGAGTTGAGTAAATTCCTCAGGCATCTGAGCCTTAGCCGTGATGGTTTTCTTACCGCTCTCGATGTCTTCTCCGCTCTTGAGACGCTGTACCATCTCTTCAACCTTTCTTACTGAGTAGCCGTTCTTCTGTATCTCCTTGAACAACTTGATTTGCAGCGAAGGTGAGTCGAGGGCCAGTAGGGCACGGCAATGACCCATGTCGATTTCTTTCTTCTGTAGTGCCATCTGCACCTGGGCAGGAAGTTTGAGCAGTCGCAGATAGTTGGCGATAGCTGCACGGCTCTTGCCCACACGTTCTGAAATTTTCTCCTGTGTCATACCCTCGTTTTCCAGAAGGTGTTCGTAGGCGAGTGCTATTTCTATGGCGTTGAGGTCTTGACGCTGGATATTCTCTACGAGCGCCATTTCCATTACGTTCTCATCGCTGATGGTGCGGATGTATGCAGGGATAGCTGTCAGCCCCGCAAGTTGTGAAGCGCGCCAGCGGCGTTCACCGGCGATAATCTGGAATCTGTTTTCTGAAACCTGTCTTAAGGTGATAGGCTGGATGATGCCTATGGCCTTGATGCTTTCGGCGAGCTCATGTAGGGCTTCGTCGTCAAACTCCCGGCGTGGCTGATTGGGATTCGCCTCAATCTGGTCGAGAGGAATTTCATTGATGGTACTGCTGCCCTGGGTGCGCACTCCCTCGGTAGAGATGAGGGCATCGAGTCCGCGTCCTAAAGCGTTGCTCTTTGTACCGTTGTTGTATTTCTTGTGTACTGCCATTTTTTTACTTTTAATTTTGAACATTGAACTTTCTAAAAGAGTTCAATTTCCAAATCTTAACTATTCTTGTTGATAATCTCCTTTGCCAAGGCCAGATGGTTCTTGGCTCCATTGCTTTCTGCATCGTAAAGGATAACTGGGAGACCATGGCTCGGACTCTCGCTCAGCTTCACGTTGCGCTGGATTACGGTCTTGAACACCAATTCCTGGAAGTGGCGTTTCACCTCGTCGTATATCTGGTTGGCAAGGCGTAGACGACTATCATACATGGTGAGCAGGAAACCTTCTATCTCGAGTTTCGGATTCAGCTTGCTCTTGATGATCTTGATGGTGTTGAGCAATTTGCTGATACCTTCAAGAGCGAAATATTCACATTGGACTGGGATGATGACACTGTCGGCTGCCGTCAACGAATTGACGGTGATGAGGCCGAGCGAAGGCGAACAATCTATCAGGATATAGTCGTATTCGTCACGGATAGGCTGCAGTAATGTCTTAATCACCTTTTCGCGATTTTTGAGATTCAGCATCTCTATCTCGGCACCTACCAGGTCGATATGACTAGGTATGATGTCGAGTCCATCAATGTCGGTGGTGTAGATGGCATCGCGCACGTCTGCATGGTCGATGATGCATTCGTAGAGCGAGCAGTCTACCTCGCTGATGTCCACGCCCAATCCACTGGAAGCGTTTGCCTGTGGGTCGGCGTCCACTACGAGTACAGTTTTCTCTAGCGTGGCAAGCGATGCTGCCAAGTTAATGGTGGTAGTAGTCTTTCCTACACCGCCTTTTTGGTTAGCTAATGCGATGATTTTTCCCATTTTCTTAGTAAATTTTCGGCAAAGATACAAAAATATTGTGAGAAAGTCGCTATCTTTAAAGGTTTTTTCGTACTTTTGCACCAAAAAGAAAGATATTTTTATGGAAAATAAGAAACCGTTAGTATTAATTTCGAATGATGATGGCTATCATGCCAATGGAATCAAGACCCTGGTGAACTTTCTGAAAGACTGGTGCGACCTGCTGGTTGTAGCACCGGAAAGTGCCCGTTCGGGATTCGCCTGTGCCTTCTCGGCTACTACTCCCTTGCGCCTGAAGCGTCGCCACAATATGGGGAATGATGTGGAGGTTTGGTCATGTAGCGGCACACCAGTTGACTGTGTGAAACTGGCGTTGGATCAGTTTCTTGCTGATCGCAAGCCTGATCTGATTATCGGCGGTATCAATCATGGTGACAATTCGAGCGTGAACAATCATTATTCGGGAACTATGGGTGTAGCTAAGGAGGGCTGTATGCAGCATATTCCAAGCATAGCCTTCAGCAGTTGCAATTATGATGAAAATGCTGATCTCACTCCTTTGCACGATGGGGTACTGAAGGTTGTTAAGATGGTGCTGGAGAAGGGATTGCCAGAATATACCTGTCTGAATGTCAACTTCCCGGCTTTGCCTCCGTTCAAGGGTTTCAAGGGCTGCCGGATGACTCATGGCTCCTGGATCAATGAGGTGGATCATCGCACTCATCCGCATGGATATGATTATTATTGGATGGTTGGTGAATACCGTAATGACGAACCGGAGGCAACGGATACCGACCAGTGGGCTGTGAATCATGGTTACATTGCTATTACCCCAACTAAGATTGATGTAACGGATTATGATTGGTTAAAGAATTTTGAATTATGAAGTATTACCTGATAGTAGGCGAGGCTAGTGGAGATTTGCATGCCAGCAGATTGATGCGCTCGTTGAAAAAAATAGACGAGTTTGCTGAATTCCGTTTCTTCGGCGGTGATTTGATGGCAGCTGAAGGTGGCACTCGCGTCAAGCATTTTAAGGAGTTGGCTTATATGGGTTTTGTGCCTGTACTGCTACATTTGGGTACCATCTTTTCGAACCTGAAGAGATGCAAGGAAGATATTGTGAAATGGAAGCCGGATGTAGTGATACTGGTAGATTATCCGGGATTTAATCTCAAGATAGCTAAGTTTTTGAAAAAGAACACCAATATCCCTGCCTATTATTACATTTCTCCTAAGATATGGGCATGGAAGGAGTGGCGGATCCGCAGCATTAAACGTGATATCGCTGAACTCTTCTCAATCTTGCCATTCGAGGTGCCGTTCTTCGAAAAGAAACACCGTTATCCTATTCACTATGTAGGTAATCCTACGGCTCAGGAAGTAGGGGAGTTCAGGTCGGGATATCATCAGAGTTTTACGGAATTCTGTCAGGAGAATAATCTTGACACCTATCGTCCTGTTATCGCTTTGCTGGCAGGAAGCCGTCTGCAGGAAATCAAAGACAATCTGCCGGCGATGATTGAGGTGGCTGAGCGTTTTGAAGATTATCAGATGGTGCTTGCCGGTGCTCCTTCGATAGACGATGCTTACTATGAGAAGTTTATCAAGGGTACACCTGTCAAACTGGTGCGTAACAAGACTTATCCGCTCTTGTCGCATGCTACAGCAGCTCTTGTTACCAGTGGTACTGCAACCTTAGAGACGGCTCTTTTCGATGTGCCTCAGGTGGTATGTTATGAAACGCCTGTACCTCATCTCATCCGTTTCGGTTTCAAGCATATCATCAAAGTGAAGTTTATCTCGCTGGTGAATCTTATCGCCAATAAGGAGATTGTGCCGGAGATGCTTGCCGACCGCTTTACGGTTGATGGTATTGCCAACGAACTTTATCAGATTCTTCCGGGAGAACCTGGCAGGGATAAGATGTTGGCAGAATATCAGGAAGTTCGAACTCAGTTAGGCGATAAGGTTGCGCCGGATGAGGCTGCGGGCATCATGTTTGATCTTCTGGTTAAGCGTAGGGAAATGCTTCTCCGTATGGCTCGTGAGCGTGCTGAAGCTGAAGCCAAAGCTGCAGCTGAGGCTGCAGAACGTGCGCGACAGAAGGCGATAGCTGAAGCCGAGGCTGCTAAGAAACGTGCCGAAGAGGAAGCTTTGGCGGCGCAGAAGCGAGCAGAAGAAGAGGCTGAACTGGCACGAATAAGGGCAGAAAAAGCCCGACTGGCGGCTGAGGCTAAGGCACGTGAGGCTCAGCAGCGTGCAGCCCAGACACAGTATGAGGCGCAGGAAGCCCAGAAGGGTGAACGCTTTGAAGAAGAACAGGAAAAAGGTGAAATGTTTTAATAAAAAGCAATCTCTTTCAGTTCTGTGGCGGATATCAATCCGCTGCAGAACTGCTGACTAAGGCAGACTTAAAGGTATACGCTAAAACCATCATCACGGAAATCAGAAAGTATGATCCGGATAATATCATCCTGATGGGCTGTCCGCATTGGGACCAGGATATTGATATCGTGGCAAAGAGCCCTATCGAGGGTGTGGAGAATGTGATGTATACCCTTCATTTCTATGCAGCCACCCATAAAGATTACAGATGATCTCATCAAGCCATGGGGCAAGATGGTGAAGCAGGCACTGAAGAAATATAACAGATAACAGCATAGTTTATCGCAAGTACTTGCGTGAGCCAACGAAGCTACTTGTGTTTTTTATGGTGATATGAAAAAAAGAAAGGCAGGGGTTCTTTGAGGAATCCCTGCCTTTCTTTTTTGCTTGGCCAAACTATAGGTTTGGCCTTTATCTCATAAAAGATGTATTATCCAAACAACTGGATGGTGTATAGGTAGATTACTGCTGCCGGTATCGCCATGAGCGAAGAGTCGAAGCGGTCGAGCATGCCTCCATGTCCTGGCAGGATGTTGCCGCTATCCTTTACTCCGAGGGTACGCTTGAAGAGGCTTTCTACCAGATCGCCCCATGTGCCGAAGAATACCACAACCAGACCTAAACCTTCCCAACCGAGAATGCTGAGACGATGGGCTTCCCCATCATTGGCAATATAGCCGATGATACCTGCTGCTATCAGTACGAATATGCCTCCGCCTATGCTGCCTTCCCAACTTTTGGCTGGACTGATGCGAGGAAAGAGCTTATGCTTGCCGAAAAGCGAACCGCTGCAATAGGCACCGGTATCATTGGTCCAGAGGAAAATGAAAATACTCAAAGGCAGCAGCATGTCGTAATGTATCTGGCCATCGAAAGCTGATGTCTCGAAACTCAATACATTGATCATCGAGAAAGGCAAGGCGATGTACAACTGAGAGAGCATAGTGTAAGCCCAATCGTTGATGGCATCCTTGTTGCCTGTATACAGTTCGCTGATGAAGAGATAGAGGATGGTGAGCAGATAAGGTACGAAAACCACGAAATTGCCCACAATGCCCATGCGGAAACCAGCCACGGCAAGGAAGAAGTAAACACCCGCCACGGTGCTGATGAAACGGTTTACCGTAACATTCTCCTTCTGGTTTACCAGTCCGCAATACTCCCATATGCTCAATCCGGTAATGAAGGCGAACAGGATAACCATTGCCCTGGGATTGAGAAAGCAAGATACCATGCACACCACGAAAAATACGCCTGTGATGGATCTTATCACTAGATTCTTCTGTTTGTCAGTCATATCGGTTTGTTTTATTCGTTCTTGTCTTCTTCCGAACCTTCATCCTTCTTGGAAGTCTCATCAGAATCAGCATTCTTCTTCTGGTTCTCTTCATGCTCCTTGATGGCAGCCTGAACTTCAGGAAGTTCCTTTACGGCGTCATCGTCAATCTTAGGCTGTTCGTCTTCCATGATTTCCTGCGAACGGCTCAACCAAGGGCGCTTGCCAAAGATATGTTCTACGTCTTCTGCCATAATCACCTCTTTCTTGATCAGGAGCTCTGCTAAGGCATTGTGGCCTTCCTTGTGCTCCATCAGAATGTTCTTGGCACGGGTATACTGCTCATTGACAATCTTCAGAACTTCCTGGTCTATCTCGCGGGCTGTAGACTCAGAGTACGGACGCTGGAATGCATATTCGTTCCGGTTGTAAAAGCAGATGTTTGGCAACGTCTTGCTCATACCGAGATAAGCTACCATACCATAAGCACTCTTTGTGGCGCGCTCCAGGTCGTTCATGGCTCCTGACGAAATATGACCGGTGAAGAGTTCTTCTGCGGCACGTCCACCCATTAATGAACACATCTCGTCGAGCATCTGTTCCTTGGTGGTTATCTGGCGCTCTTCTGGCAGATACCATGCAGCACCGAGAGCCTGACCACGAGGCACGATGGTAACCTTGATGAGAGGGTTGGCATACTGGCAGAACCATGAGATGGTTGCGTGGCCTGCTTCGTGGAGAGCGATGCTACGTTTCTCGTCGGCTGTCATCACCTTAGTCTTCTTCTCAAGACCGCCTACAATACGGTCTACTGCATCGAGGAAATCCTGTTTGCACACAGCCTTCTTGTCGTGGCGTGCAGCAATGAGGGCTGCCTCGTTACAAACGTTGGCAATATCTGCACCCGAGAAACCTGGAGTCTGGCGTGCCAGGAGATCAACATCTACAGTTTCGTCTATCTTGATAGGTTTGAGATGAACCAGGAAGATAGCCTTACGTTCGTTCAAACCAGGGAGATCTACGTGAATTTCGCGGTCGAAACGTCCGGCACGGAGCAAGGCGCTGTCGAGCATGTCTACACGGTTGGTAGCTGCAAGGATGATGACACCACTGTTGGTACCGAAACCATCCATCTCTGTAAGGAGAGCGTTCAAGGTGTTCTCGCGCTCATCATTACCACCCATGGCTGGGTTCTTGCTGCGGGCACGGCCTACAGCATCAATCTCATCGATAAAGATGATACAAGGTGATTTCTCTTTAGCCTGGCGGAACAGGTCGCGTACACGTGAGGCACCTACACCTACGAACATTTCAACGAAGTCGGAACCGCTCATGGAGAAGAAAGGTACGCCAGCCTCGCCGGCAACAGCCTTAGCCAAGAGTGTCTTACCAGTTCCCGGAGGGCCTACGAGAAGGGCTCCCTTTGGAATCTTACCACCCAAGTCGGTATATTTTTGTGGGTTTTTCAGGAAGTCTACAATTTCCTTCACTTCCTGCTTGGCACCTTCTTGTCCGGCCACATCCTTAAAGGTGATGCCGATGGCATTTCCCTTTTCGTACATCTTAGCTTTGCTTTTACCCACGCTGAAGATGCCGCCGCCCATACCGCCGCTGCCCATACCGCCGCTGAATCTTCCAGACATCCAAAGGATGAAGAATACGAAGAAGAGCAGAGGTGCCAGATTGAAGAGCGTGCTTAAGAAGTCGTTATCCTTCTGGTTGTCGTAGCTGAAGGAGCGTATCTTCTTTTCCTTCAACATCTGGTTGGCATAGCGTTCCACTTCGTCAACCGAGCCGAACTGTACTTTTACGTATGGGTTAGGACCTACAGACTTTGCCGGCATATTGTATACATCGCGCGTATATTTCGGGTTGATGTATATCTTGAGGGTGCTTTCTGTTTTATTGGCCACAACACTGAGCACATAACCCTTGTCTACATACTGTTTAAATTGGGTGTATGTAGCTTCCTTGGCAGCGCTGCCTCCAATCGCATCGCCTCCTCCTGTAAAGAAGAGGATGATCATGGTGATGAGGCAGATGGTGAAAAGCCAGGTCATATTAAATCGTGGCATCTTTGGTCCGCCATTGCCACGAGGCTTCATATTATTGCTTTGTTCCATTTTATTTTATATGTATAACTTTTAGTCGAAAAACAATGTCTGATCCATCATGTAGGATGGGAGAGACTGACTAGTCGAGATCAGGTATATGGGTGAGCTTTGCATCCTCCCATAAATGTTCGAGGTCGTAATAAGCACGTACTTCCGGAAGGAAGATGTGTACTAATACGTCAACAAAGTCCATTGCCACCCACTGGTCGTTGCCGAGACCTGCTACATTTACAGGTTTTTCTTTCAGGTTCTTGCGCACGATGTCTCCCACAGAACCTGCGATAGCTTCAACTTGAGTAGGGCTTCCTCCCTGGCAGATGATGAAGTACTTGGCAATGCTTCCATCGATTTCTGTCAGGTCGGCGATAACAATGTCTTGACCTTTCTTTTCTTGTATACCTTCTTTAATAGTCTCTACGAGTTGTTTAACTGTGTTCATTTATCTTTTCTTTCTTACTTAATTTATATTCTCTATTTTTCTGCAAAGATACATTATTATAATGGAAAATCGACTTAAAAGGCAAAAAAAATGTGGAAAATTAAAGAAATTGCGCTTTTTTTAGAAAAAAGTGCCGAAAAATTTTGTAGGTTCAAAAAAAACTAGTACCTTTGCACTCACAATTGAGAAATGAACATCTCTTTTGCTGATATTGGGATATGGTGTAATGGTAACACTACAGATTCTGGTCCTGTCATTCCTGGTTCGAGTCCGGGTATCCCAACAATCAAAAAGTTCTATTTTAAGTTTGGGATATGGTGTAATGGTAACACTACAGATTCTGGTCCTGTCATTCCTGGTTCGAGTCCGGGTATCCCAACTCATATGGTAAGGCATCTTTCAGTAATGAAAGGTGTTTTTTTTTGTTTATAGGAATTCTGTTTTATGGAGTATTCATAACAATAAACCCCAGGGCTTTCGCCCTGGGGTTTATTGTATTTATTTCTTCTCGGCATCAATAGCCTTGATTTTCTGCTTTACCATTTCGAGGTCAGCCTTGAGTTTCTCAATCTTACGGTTCATTTCTTCTACCAGGCTGTTGCCCTTCTTGCTGGCCGTATTGAAGAAACCGAGGTTGTTCTCGTAAGTAGTAATCTCGCTGCGCAACTGGTCGTAGCGGCGCAAGAGTTTGCCACGCTCATTGCCGAGTGCATTGCCGCCTTCCTTGGCAACATTCTTCAAGTTGTTCTTGAAGTTGTCGAAGTGGCGCTTTGCGTTGGTGGCGTGAAGTTTCTCGTAGGCTGCATCGATAGCCTCATGATACTCTTTATAGACCTTGTCTTTCTCTTTGAAAGGAACGTGTCCGATTGCACTGTATTGCTTGGCAAGATCTTTGAGTTTCTTCTGGAAATCGTTGTCTGAAATCTCTGCAACTACAAGTTCCTTGAGCTGGGCAATAATGTTGCGCTTCTTGTCCAGATTAGCATGTTCCTCGCTGCGTGAACCGGCATTCTGCTTGTTGCGGGCTTCAAAGAACTTGTTGCAGGTATCCAGAAATTCCTTCCAGAGCAATTCGCCTTGTTTATGAGGTACGGTACCCACCTTCTTCCATTCTTTCTGAAGAGCGATGAACTTGTCGCCAGTCTTCTTCCAGTCTGTACTGTCAGCCAGTTCCTTTGCCTTGTTTACGAGTTGCTGTTTCTTTTCGAGATTGGCAGAGTAGGTATCTTTCAATCCTTTGAAGAATTCTGCCTTCTTGGTGAAGAATTCATCGTTGGCGATGCGGAAACGCTCGAAAATCTTGACGTTCATCTTCTGAGGGGCAAAACCGATAGTGCGCCACTCTTTCTGAATCTCTATGATTTCCTGGGTAACCTTCTCCCAGTCCTTGGCAGTCTTGTATTCTCCTTGGTTGGCAGCCTCTACCTTTTCGCAGAGGGCAGTTTTCTTGGCGAGGTTTTCCTCTTCCTTGGCACGCAGGTCTTCGAAGTGCTGCTGGTGCTTCTTGTTGATAACAGTGCTGGCAGCCTTGAAACGCTCCCAAATCTGTTCTCTCAACTCCTTGGCAACAGGACCAATCTCACGATATTGCTGGTGGAGGTCCTGAAGCTGGTGGAAGGCAGAAATAACATCCTCTTCCTCATTGAGCTTCTCTGCAGCCTCGCAGAGTTTGGTCTTGGCTTCAAGATTCTTCTTGAAATCATATTCGCGGGCTTCGCTGTTCAACTTGAGCATGTCGTAGAACTGCTCTACATAGAGCTGGTAGTTCTTCCATACCTCGTTTGCCTTGTCTGCAGGGATGTTCTTGATTTCCTTCCATTCCTGCTGCAAGGCCTTGAAGTCCTGATATGATTTGTTGGCCTCCTCCGGTGAGGTGGTCATGGCCTTTATCTTTTCGATAATTTCCTCTTTTTTGCGGAGATTATCTTGCTTTTCTTCTTCTTGTGCCAGGAAGATCTTGGCTCTTTTCTCCTTGATGAGTTGCATCTCAGCCTTGAAGGCTTCTTCGGTGTCATCCGGTAGAAGGATATACTTCTCTGGGTCACCGCCTTTTGCGAGATACTCTTTCATCTGTGCGTCTCTTTCTGCGAGATGAATCTTGTAGAAAGTAGTCTTGAGTAGGTCGAGTTCCTCCTTGTTTGGATTTTCGCTGCTATGAGCGATTTCCTTTACTCTTTCGAGCACTTCCTGCTTGGTGGCATAAGCCTTCTTGGCAGGGTCTTCCAGGGTGCTCTGCTGCAACAGAGCTTTTTCTTGAGAGTCCATCATGTCACTTTGTTTAGTTTATGATTCGAGTTTCTTGGGCCGGTAGTCGCTTATCCGCAATTCGACCCCATACAAAATTATATTATTAATAAGTTGCAAACTTAAAAAAAAAAATCGAATATCTTGCCATGATATTCGATTTTTTAATTTTTTTTGTATTTATAATTGCCTTTTTCTTGCTAATCATCGTTTTATGTGCTCTTTCAGGCTACTTAATGCATATCAGAGTGGTATATGCTTAGAGCAGGCGCTTGTATCTGAGGAAGCCCCATGAAAGTGCAGAAACGAGCACGGAGATAACCAGGGCAATGGCAAATCCGTAATGGCTGTCTTCCATACCGTTGATTAAGTTCATACCGAACAATGAGGAAATCAGCGTAGGCAACATCATGACGATACTGATACTGGTCAAGGTACGCATCGTGGTATTCATGTTGTTGTTGATGATGCTCGAATAGGTATCCATCGTCGACTCCAGAATGTCGGAGTAGATGCTTGTGGTTTCGCGTGCCTGTGTCATCTCGATGTTTACGTCTTCGATGAGATCGGCATCAAGTTCGTCCACCTGCAGCTTGAACTTCAACTTAGACAGGAGATTCTCGTTGCCTCGGATAGAGGTGATGAAGTAGGTAAGGGAGTCCTGCAGGCGGCTCAGGCCAATCAGGCTCTCATTGTTTACACCATGATCGAGGTTTCGTTTTGCCTTTTCTATGAGCGAATTGATCTGTTTCAATCGCTTCAGATACCAAACCGCTGATGAAAGGAAGAGACGGAAGGTCATGTCTACATAGTCGGTGAACCCCTCGCTGCGCTTCTGCTGGTAGCTTACGAAATCAATCATCATATTGGTTTCATAATAGCATACGGTGATGGTAACATCGCGCTTATGGATGATACCCAGAGGCACGGTGGTGTATGGGGTACGGCTGCGTATTTCCTTGACATAAGGGATACGGAGGATGATGAGCATCCAGCCATCGTCATATTCATAGCGGGCACGCTCATCGGTATCGCTGATATCCGAGAGGAAATAATCAGGGATCTTGAATTCTTCTTCCAGCAAGCGCTGGTCTTCATCAGTTGGACATGTTACTTGTATCCAGCAGTTTGGCTGCCACTCATTGAGTACAGTCAGATTCTTGTCTATATTCCAATAAGTCTTCATAGTTTGCTAATCTCCACATAATAAAAGTTTGGGGTATGGAGACTAGCGCTTGGGTACGGCCTACTGAAAGGCTTCATCGTTGCTGAATCTCCACGCCTTACAATTCATTATTGTTCTCCGCGTGATAATCGTCCATTTTGGTGTTATTTTAATGAAACTTATGCAAGTGAATTTGTATGATCTGCTACAGAGATTTTACAAGACTTGCGAAATCGACTGCAAAGGTAATGATTTCTTTTGAAAACTGGAACAAAAAAGCCGAGAATTTTCACTCTCGGCTTTCTTTTTTAATCTTTTTGTAATTTCGTTCCCCATTTTTTACTTTGCAGGAATCTCAGTCAGGAGCTGCTTGACGAGGTTCCAGAAAGGAGCTACGCAACTGATCTGGCAACGCTCATTGGCTGTGTGAGGGCTAAGAAGGGTAGGACCGAATGATACGACATCGAGGTTAGGATACTTGCTCAGGATGATAGAGCACTCCAGACCTGCGTGAACAGCCTGTACCTTACCGTCTGTGCCGTTCTGCTCTTTGTAAACCTTCAATACGTGTTCCAGAATGTCACTCTTAGGGTTAGGGTTCCATCCCATATAGCTGCCGCTGAATTCAACCTTCATGCCTGCCATGTTGAAACAGCTTTCTATCATTGTGGCAAGATACATCTTGTAGTATTCGTGGCTGGAACGGGCCAGAATCTTGATGGCAGCCTTGCCGTCACCAATCTCAACGATTGCGAGGTTTGAAGAGGTCTCTACGATTTCAGGCATAGATGGAGCCATACGCAATACGCCATCGTGGCAAGCGTAGATTGCATCTACAAGATTATCCTGGATTTCGGCAGGAACCTGCATCTTTGGAGTCTCTACATTCTCAGCGAAGAACTCGATGTTCTCTGTTGTTTCAATGCCTTCGAACTCATCACAGATTTCGTCCTTCCAGTCTGCTACCAGGTCATTCAAAGCTTCAATGTTCTCCTTAGGCAGGGTCAGAACAACCTCAGCCTGGAATGGGATGGCATTGCGCATGTTGCCGCCCTGCCATGAAGCTAGACGGGCATCGAGTTCTGAAATAGCTTCACGCACGAAACGAACCATGCACTTGTTGGCATTCGCTCTGCCTTCGTTGATTTCGATACCGGAGTGACCGCCTTTCAATCCCTTGAGGGTTACCTTAACGGCAGCATCTTCCTTGTCGGTTTCTACCTCTTTATAATCGAGAGTTGCTGTGATGTCGATACCGCCAGCGCTACCGATAACGAACTCACCCCAAACCTCGGTATCGAAGTTCAAGAGAATGTCGCCGTTCAGTTCGCCTGCTGGGAGATCGTTGGCACCATACATGCCTGTCTCTTCGTCGGCGGTAATCAAGCCCTCGATAGGACCATGCTGCAAATCTTTTGACTCCATTACCGCCATGATTGTAGCTACGCCAAGTCCGTCGTCGCTACCGAGTGTTGTATGATTAGCACGTACCCAGTCGCCATCGATGATGGTTTCGATAGGGTCAGTTTCGAAATTATGCTTGCTGTCTGGTGCTTTCTGAGGAACCATGTCCATGTGCGCCTGCATAATAACGCCTTTGCGGTTCTCCATACCTGGAGTAGCAGGTTTGCGCATCACGATGTTGCCTGCTGGGTCTTGGAAAGCCTCTACACCTGCTTCTTTTGCCCAATCGAGCAAATAAGTCTGAATCTTTTCCAAATGTCCAGATGGACGTGGAACTTGTGTTAACTTGTCAAAGTTACGCCAGATTTCAACTGGGTTCAAATTCTTAATGTCAGCCATATTATTTTTATTTTAATGTTAAATGTTCAATGTTAAGTTGGACATACGCCCTAAAGCAAGAGGATTCTTCACTCCTCACTCTTCACTTTCCCGGTAAACGCCAGTGCTATCCAGGCATAGATTCCCAAAAGGACTACAAGCAGGGTTTGCACGGAGTGTACGATGAGAACGAAGAAGAGGGCATCGTTTGCCTGAATGCCATAGAGTATGAGCATTGTCTTGACGGCAAAATGCCAAGGTCCGGCTCCGTTAGGCGTTGGTACGATGACCGCTATGCTGCCCACGATGAATGTCACCAGACCGCACATCAGATTGAGATGGGAGGTTGCCTCGAAGCATTGGAAGGTGAGATAGTAGTGGAAGAAATAGCTCAACCAGATGCCCAGTGTAAGGGCGATGTAGAGCGGTACATTCCTGACACCTCTCAGCGAGATGATACCTTGCCAGAGTCCTCCCAGTGTTGCTTTCACCTTATTATATATAGCGAGTCGCTTGAGCAGATAGTGAGCCAGGATGAGTACTGCTATGCCACAGATAGCGGTCACTATGTAACCTGTGGCTGTAAACTGGCAGAGTAAACTGTCCATGCTCGTACCTGTTTTCTCAAAGAAATTGAGGAATACCGGAATCTGCATCACAAAGACCAGCGCCGTAATCAGCAGCACGAGGAGTGAATCGATGGCTCTTTCTGTAACGACGGTACCCAAGGCTTTCGGAAACGAAACATCATCCCATTTCTTCAATACGCCGCATCTGGCAAACTCGCCCGCACGAGGAATTACAAGACTCAGAGCATAGGACAGGAAGATGGAGTAGATGCTGATACTGGAGCGGGCCTTCTCGCCTAATGGCTCCAGCGACTGTTTCCATCTCCATCCTCTGAACACCTGGGCAGAGATGCCAAAAGGGAACGACAGCAGCATCCAGGTCCAACTCATCTTGTGAAGCAGAACATCTTCTACTTGCTTGAAGTCGAATCCGCGATACATCCAATAAAGGATGGCGCCACCCAGAATGAGCGACAAAGCCACCTTCCATATGTTGTTTGCTATCTTCTTTATATCCATAATTAGATGCAAAGATAATACTTTTATTGACAATATCGTTCGAATCTGCATATTTTTAGCATAAATAAACGCTTGGGCGCCATTTATGGCTAAAAGTATAGCCTTTTTTTTAAGAAACAAGTGGCTCTTTCCCTTTTTTACCCAAAAAGATAAAAAAAATCGCATACTTCGTGTGGATTCTCAAAAAATAATCGTATTTTTGCAAAATATATAATATAAAGATAAGATATGAAAGCTGTAAAGCCTAAGAAGAATCTCGGTCAGCACTTCTTGACCGACCTCAATATAGCAAAGCGCATCGCCGATACGGTGGATGCCTGCCCGGATATACCTGTTCTCGAAATCGGACCAGGTATGGGCGTTCTTACCCAATATCTCGTAGAGAAACCAAGACCCGTCAAGGCAGTGGAAATCGACTCGGAGTCGGTGGTGTATCTTCATGAGAATTTCCCGACACTCAAGGATAATATTATCGGTGAGGACTTCCTGAGAATGGATTTGAACCAGATATTCGATGGAAAGCAGTTTGTACTGACAGGTAATTATCCATACGATATCTCATCGCAGATATTCTTCAAGATGCTCGATTACAAGGATCTCATTCCTTGCTGTACCGGAATGATTCAGCGCGAGGTGGCATTGCGTATGGCATCAGAACCAGGCAACAAAGCCTATGGTATCCTCAGTGTGCTCATCCAGGCATGGTATGATGTGGAATATCTCTTTACGGTAGATGAGAATGTGTTCAACCCACCACCAAAGGTAAAGAGTGCGGTAATCCGTATGACTCGTAACAAGGTGACTGACCTTGGCTGTGATGAAAAACTGTTTAAGCGTCTGGTAAAGACAGTCTTCAACCAGCGTCGCAAGATGCTCCGTGTAAGCCTCAAGCAGATGTTCCCGGGTGTAACCCCACGCGAGGATTTCTATACCACCGACATCATGACCAAGCGCCCTGAACAGCTCACTATCCAGCAGTTCGTAGAACTCACCAACTATGTGGGCGAAGAATTGAAAAGATTAGAATTAATAAAATAAAAACATATAATTATGATAGACGTTAAAGAAACTTTGAATTCTGCAGCAGAGCGTATGGAGATGGCAGCAATGTATCTCGCAGAGGAACTCTCTCATGTTCGTGCTGGTCGTGCTAATGTAGCCATCCTCGATGGTGTGCGTGTAAATAGTTATGGCAGTATGGTTCCTCTGAACCAGGTAGCTACAGTTACAACCCCTGATGCCCGTACTATCGCTATCCGCCCTTGGGACAAAAAGGCTATCAAGGATATCGAAAAGGCTATTATGGATAGTGGTGTAGGTATCACTCCTGAGAACAATGGCGAAATCGTACGTCTGGGTATTCCTCAGCCAACAGGTGAGCGCCGTAAGGAACTCGTAAAGCAGTGTAACAAGATTGCTGAGCGTGCTAAGATTGAGGTGCGCAACGTGCGTCAGGAAATCAAGGAGAAGTTGAAGAAAGCTATCAAGGATGGACTTTCTGAAGACTTGGAGAAGGATGCTGAGAACGATTTGCAGAAACTCCACGACAAGTACATCAAGCAGCTCGAAAACCTGATGGACGAGAAGGAGAAGGAAATCATGACAGTCTAAATCATTCTGGACTTACATTATTTAATAAGTGATAATGAGAGGACTCGTTATTAAAAATACAGGCAGCTGGTACACCGTCAAGACAGACGATGGCCAGCTGATTGAAAGTAAAATCAAGGGCAATTTCAGATTGAAGGGCATCCGCAGCACCAATCCTGTGGCTGTAGGCGATTATGTGCAGCTTATTACCAATCAGGAGGGTACGGCATTTATCTCTTCTATCGAAGACCGCCAAAACTATATCATTCGTAAATCACCTAACCTCAGTAAGCAGAGTCATATTCTGGCTGCTAATGTAGACCAGGCGCTGCTTGTGGTAACGGTGAATTATCCGCAGACATCTACTACCTTCATCGACCGATTCCTGGCTGGCGCTGAGGCCTATAGAGTGCCTGTTATCATCATCTTCAATAAAAGTGATATACTTTCAGAAGAAGAATTGCATTACGAGAAGATGATGTGTACGCTCTATGAAACCATCGGATATAAATGTATCGAATTGTCGGCAGCTACAGGAGAAGGAGTTGAACTGTTGCGACCTTTTATCAAGGATAAGAAATCTTTGTTGAGCGGCAACAGCGGGGTAGGAAAGTCAACCCTCATCAACCAGCTCATTCCTGATGCAGAGCAGCGTACCGCAGAAATCAGCGAGGCGCATAATAGCGGAATGCATACCACAACCTTCAGTGAGATGCTGGAACTGCCGGAAGGTGGTTATCTCATTGATACTCCGGGCATCAAGGGCTTTGGTACCTTTGATATCGAAAAGGAAGAACTGACCAGCTATTTTAAGGAAATCTTCAAGTTCTCTCAGGATTGTAAGTTCTCTGACTGTACCCATACCCACGAACCGGGGTGCGCGGTAATCAAGGCGGTTGAGGAACATTATATTGCAGCTAGCCGCTATCAGAGTTATCTCTCTATGTTGGAGGATAAGGACGAAAACAAATACAGAGAGGCTTTTTGATAGGGAAGAGTGAAGAACGAAGAGTGAAGAAATTAAAAAAATCATATTAATGAAAGAACAGAAGGACGTCAGGCAGCGTATCGAAGAAGGTGAGTTCGCACAGAGTGCAGAAATCAGTGCGAGCTATCTGGATGAGGACATCTTGATTATAGATAATGTCAAGGTGTTGCAGAACCCCGACCCTATGAGATTCCAGATGAACATGATTGCATCCTGTCAGAGAGGCAGCCTGAGAGCTGAACTCAACGGGCGGGAACTCACCGTGGAGAAGGGCGATATATTTATCAGTCCGCCTAACTCAATTCTCGACATCAAAGAGGTGTCGGAAGATTTTGCATGCACAGCCATGTGTGTCAGCAATCACGGCTTGCTTGGTATTCTTCGTTCTCATATCTCGGTATGGAACCGTGCCATGTATGTGAGCAAGGTTTCGGTGTTGAAGATGAACGAGGTGGATATGGTATTCTATTCTAAGTTTACCGACTTGGTGCGCCTCTGCCTGGATCCGAAGTTCAACGACCGCAGTTCATGGAAACCATATCGCCGTGAGATTGTGGAGACGCTCCTGAAGAGTGCCCTTCTTGCAGTGAGCAATCTTTTGCTGACAGATCTCCCGAAAGAAACGTTGGGAACCAGTGCCAGCGATTTCTTTGATAAGTTCCTGGAGATGTTGCAGCAGAGCGAAATCAAGCATCAGCCTGTAGAATATTTTGCGCAGCAGCTTTGCATCACGCCAAAATACCTCTCCATCATCTGCAAGCGCCATTCCGGCAAGACAGCCATCGAGTGGATTACGGAGTATACGCTTGCTGATATCACCTATTATCTCCGTTCTACAACGAAAACAATCAAGGAGATTTCAGGTATACTGGGCTTCTCCAATACCTCATTCTTCGGTAAATATGTAAGAGAGCATCTGCACATGTCACCTCTGAAGTATCGTGAAAGTTTGAGAAAACAATAACAGCAAAATAAAAACTCGCAAATTCTAAAGAAAGAATCTGCGAGTTTTTTGTTTCTATCAAATAGGGTGGAGCTGGAGGGATTCGAACCCTCGTCCGCACAAGGAAACCATACGCTTTCTACATGCTTATTCCAGCCTTCGGTTTTCGAGGCATGACAGGACCTGGACCACCAATCATACCCTTATCCTCTAAAATTTCATCCATGCAACGAGGCGTACATGAACTATTTCCGATTTACCTGCACCGCTTGATCAACAAGATTCGGAACAACATCCGTTGAGCGATGTCTCGTTCCAGCACCCTGTGCTGGAATAAAGCTAGTTTACTATACTTCGACTAGGCAGCGAGAGCGTAGTTATTTTCGCCAATTAATTTTTTGTTCACTAGGATTAAGGAGGTAGCCAACGAGCCTCCGCATGCTTACGTACCATTTCATCTCGCCGTCAAATCCAGTCAACCCCGAGAATTTTCTGATATTGGGTGCAAAGATAAGGCGAAAATTTGAAACTACCAAATTTTTTAAGGAAAAAATCATACTAAAGATTCCAAATAGCTTAAAATGAGCGTTTTATGAGTTCTTGCCTTAAACATGCTAACCAAACTCTTAATGCAATGGCTGTAATAGCATCCTCATTATCATTATTTTTAGGTATTGCATACCTTCTTAGAAATATGTACCTTTGCAGCCTGATTCAAGATAGTAATAATGATTATGAATATGCTAAATAAGAAAATAACTTGGAGAAAACAACATAAATGGTTAGGCATCGGTATGAGCTTTTTCATGCTGATGTTCTGCTTGTCGGGTATTTTGCTCAACCACCGTTCGCTTATCAAAGATGTGGACGTGAGCAGGAAATATCTGCCAAGCCGCTATGAATTCAAGAATTGGAATGGCGGGTTACTGAGGGGAACGCTTGCTTTGGATGATGCCATATTGCTGTATGGAAACGGGGGAATCTGGCAAACGGATTCTACAGCATCCACATTCAGGGACTTTAATAAGGGGATTCCAGCAGGAGCAGACTGCCGACAGATAAGAAATGTTATCAGAACGGATGATGGTTCTGTCTGGTCGGTATCTCCATTCTCACTCTACCGGTTGGGGAGTCACAAAATATGGAAAAGCGTAACTCTTCCAACAGAGCCGGAAGAGAAGTTGAGCGACATTTCTGCTCATGGAGATACGCTTTTGATTCTCAGCCGCTCCTATGCTTATGTTTCCTTGCCACCTTATCAGAACTTCCACCGGATAGAATTGCCTATGCCAAAGGAGTATGATGGGAAAGTTACAGTCTTTCGTACGATATGGCTGCTTCACAGTGGAGAGTTGTTTGGCAGCATTGGTAAACTCATCGTAGATGGCATTGCCATCATCCTGGTGTTGCTCTGCATCTCAGGTCTTATCTTCTGGTTAAAGCCTAAACAGAAGAGGTTGCTTCGCTTTTCGCTACAATGGCATGACAAAATAGGCCGATATACCATCATGCTTACTTTGTTGATAGCCCTGACAGGTTGGTGCCTTCGTCCGCCTGTGATGATAGCCTTGGTGTTGAACAAGATACCGTCTATTCCTGGGACAACGCTTCATAGCAAGAACCCTTGGAATGACAAACTCCGTGTGGTGCGTTATGATGAAAAGTTCGGTGACTGGCTCTTGTCAACTTCGGATGGTTTCTTTTCCGTGAATTTCCAGACAGGAAAGTTGGAGTCCATCTCCAATACTCCACCAGTCAGTGTTATGGGATTGAATGTCCTTCAGCAAAGCAAAGATGGCAAATGGTATTGCGGTTCGTTTAGTGGTCTCTTTGTTTGGGATAGAGTAAAGGGGACAACCGTTGATTATTCTACCGGGAAAGCTGCTTTAAAGAACGCTGGCGCACCATTCGGAAAAAAGGCGATAGCAGGTATGAGCCAGGATTTCTCTGATACGCCTGTCATTGCTGAGTATAATGAAGGAACCGACTTTGCACCACAACCCGCTTATATGAACCAACTGCCCATGTCATTATGGAATGTGGCTCTGGAGGCTCATAGCGGTAGAATCTTCATAGGTAGTATTGCTACATATATATTTATCTTCGTGATGGGAATACTTGCCATATGGTGCCTTTGGTCTGGGTATGTCATTAGACTGGTGAAGAAAAAATAAAAAAAGTTTGAATGCGTTGTTTTAATTGCCATATTGCCATATTGTATGTGCAAATGGTTGATACTCAGCGTAAAAGTACGTATGGCAATTCTCGGAAAAGCGCCGGGAATTGCCATATATTGTTATTGTGAGAATTAGTACCCTCATTTTCGTCGCGACGTATCTGATGCTGCGTCGTGACGCAGTTGTTGTTACGTCGCGATGTATCAGATGCTACGTCGGGACGTAATTTCTTCCGCATCGATGGCGAAGTTATGAATAAAGATTGTTCATGGCAATATATGGTAGATAACCCCCTAAAAATAAAGAATTGCCATACACCTAACAGCTTTGTAATCAGAGAGATTACTGGCTGGTATGGTAATATGGTAATTCTTGAAAAAAAATATTTAAAAATAAGTCTTATTACTTCACGCTCCACTCAAACAAACCACAGGACAGAGTCTCTGGCTGCTTCAGCTCGAGCTTCACAGCCTTGGTCTTCACTGGGTCGAAATTCACGATACAGGCTACACCTCGCTTGCATGGATAAGCATCGGCTCCTGGAACTTCCTTCCAGTTGCCTGCCTCGTCCTGATAATAGAGCTTCCAGCTGTCTGGCACCTTGCAACCGCCCCATGGCTGGTCGTCGTACCAATATACGGTGCTGGTCTTGATCTCCTTGCTCTCAGGGAAGGTGTAGGTAATCCACTCTGTAGTGTTCTTCTTTGGCCACCAGTGGATGTATGGGACAGAACGGTCGTTCTCATCGGCTGGAACCAGTCCGTCGGTGATGCTGCTCTTGGCAGGTACTGGAGAAGAGAATTCTACCTTAGCCTGAGCTGCGAGAGTTGCAGGAGCTGATGGCTTTGCTGCCTTGACATCCTGTGGCAACCATACCTTCATATTGCCGTTGCCACGATGAGCCCAGGCGAAGTATGGGATGAGAGTCAGGGTCTGGTCCTTGGTGCTCAGCTTGCCGCTCTTGTCGTAGGCGAGGGTCTGTACGTTCTCGGTCAAGGTCTCCATGTTCTGACCCTTGTAGAGTGTCAGTACATTCTTATATTTAGGGTCGATGAAGCCATCGTACGAGAGCTTGCCCTCAGCGAACTGAGGTTCGCGGTTCTCCAGGATGCTCATGATGTCGAAGCCCTGGTTGTCTGGCCACTCTGCACAATATACGATAGGACCACGCTCGATGCTGATGCAGCCACGGTCGGCCTCTACCTTGTTGTTGGCACGTACGGTGCGTGCCTCCATATCGAAGTGAACGCGAACCACATCGCCCTTCTTCCACTTGCGGTTGATGGTATAATAGCCATCCTCTGTTACCTTAGCCTCTACCTTCTTTCCGTTTACGGTGATGGTATAGCCCAGTCGCTTGCCGTCGCTGTAGTAGTAAAGGTCTGATGGTACTGGCTGACCCTTTACCCAGCCCGGGATGCGGATCTTCATACCGAACTGACCTGCCTTGTTGTCATCCACCTTGATGGCGATGTCGCCGTTCCAAGGATATTTTGTGTCCTGGCTCAAAGCCACCTTCTTGCCAGCCACTTTCAGAGAAGAAGAGTTGCTGAGGAAGAGGTTGACATATACATTCTTATCCTTTACGGCATATACATAGCCTGGGAGGGATGGCAGGAAACGGCAGATGTTGCTAGGGCAGCAGGCACAGCCGAACCAAGCCTGGCGCTGATGCTGACCCATACTCTCCAATGGGTTAGGGTAGAAGAAGCCGCCGCCGTCCATGCTCACACCACTGATGAGACCATTGTAGAGGGTACGCTCCAATACATCGTAATATTTGCTCTCGCCGTGGAGGAGGAAGAGACGGTAGTTGACATAAACATTGCCGATAGCTGCGCAGGTTTCGCAGTAGGCACTCATGTTAGGCAGCTCGTAGTTTTTGCCGAAAGCCTCGCCGTTGTTAGTAGCTCCGATACCTCCGGTGATGTAGAGCTTCTTGCTCACGATGTTGTCCCAGATACGGTCGATGGCGTGGATATAGGCGGTATCGCCGGTGAGAGCAGCTACATCTGCCATACCAGCATACATATAGGTAGCACGAACGGCATGACCTACAGCCTCGTCCTGTTCCAAAACCGGTTTGTGGCTCTGAGAGTATTCCTGTTTGATAGATGTCTTGCCACGATAGTCGAGGAAGAACTTAGCCTCTTCGAGATATTTCTTGTTGCCGGTAGCGAGATAGAGCTTGCAGAGTGCCATTTCGGCAATCTGATGTCCCGGTACCACGCAAGCCTGTCCTGGGTTAGGACCAACCTCGCGAACCACGCAGTCGGCATAGCGGATAGCGATGTCGAGGAACTTGCGGCTACCAGTAGCCTGCCAGTGAGCCACGGCACCTTCTACCATGTGACCGAGGTTGTAGAGCTCGTGGCTCAGATCTTCTTCCTTGCTCCAGCGCTTGTCGCCAGCCCAGAAATGAGGATGCTTCGGATTCTGTGTACGGGCGGTATAGAGATATCCGTCAGCCTCCTGAGCCGGAGCAATGATATCGAGCACGCTGTCGATATAAGCCTTGAGTTTCTTGTCTGGATAAGTTTGCAGCACGTAGCTGGCACCCTCAATCGTTTTGTATGGGTCGGTGTCGTCGAAACTGTAGGGCATCAGTTTGCCCACATCATAGGTGTCGCTGGGATGAGCTGCGCGTTCAAAGTTCTTGTATCTTCCCTCTGATTCGCATTTGCTGAAAGCCAGCGGGATGGTTACTTTGCGAGAGGTTTCGATACGCTGTCCCCAGAACGTATTGTTCCAAACCTTTACTGATGTGAAAGGCACCGGTGTGATAGGATAACCACTCGAACTCTTGTTTACCTTCTGTGCCGAGGCAGGCATCAATGCCAATGCTGCCAAGGCTGATGTTACTAAAATCTTCTTCATGTATTGCTAGTTTATTTTGTTAGTTTTTTTGTAAGGAATGTATTCATCCCAGAGTTTCAATGAGTGCAGATAGCCTGAGAAAGGCCATGCCTCTTCGGCATTCTTGCCCAGAAGCATAAACTGCGATGGCTTGACGAGGAGCTGGATATCTTTCTGGCTGATGAGCTTGTCGTTGATGTAGATGCTCTCGATTCTGCCATCGAAGCAGACATATACGTGCTGCCACTTGCCTTCCAGGGTCTTCATCTCCTTGTAGCCGGCATCCTCGTACCATCCATAGTGGTTCATCACACCGCAGCGTGGTTCGGTGCCGTTTACCAGCATCAGCTTTTCCAGTTCATCGTGAGAAGAGGTGAAATCGGCTACGCATTCATTCTCGGCAATCTCCGGATTCAGAATCCATGCCTCGATGGTATATGGAGCGTTGTCGCGGATAGTGGCTGGGAGCATGAAGTTGCTTCTGTAACTCTCCTTGCCGGTAAAGGCGAATGCCTTTTTGCCCTCTATGGTCTTGATGATGGCTGCTGTATCGTGCTGCGTCTCGAATTCGCCCTTGAGATGGACATCCAGCGGACTGCCGTTCTTGATGTAAGGCACGGTATCGCCCTCGTTGTAGTAGTCAGCGCTGATATCTACCACCAGTCCCTGACTGTTTTTGGCGGCTACTGCCTCACGCACGATGCTGCTCTGGGCATCGAAAGCCTTTTCTGCAGCCTCCTGTTCCCAGTTATAATAACGGAGATTGGTGAGGGTAAATTGTTTTTCGCCTGCACTAATTTCCAGTTTTCCTTCAGAAAGATTCAGTCGAGGATCGTTTTCATCTATCTGATGCCAGCTTCCGTTGTCGAAAGCTTGGGCGGTGAGGGTATGCTTGCGTGTCTTGCCGAGCTGCGGATGAGTCATCACCAGCTGGGTGCCCGGTTGCAGGGTGATGGCATCTTTGCCAGCCATGCGCTCTCTGAGGGCGGTGCCCTGAAGGAGCGAAAACTTGCCGGCAAGCATTCCCTCGTTGTTATGCCAGGTTGTGCCATCGAAGTCGGCTGCTGTCAGACCGAGCCACTGCTGTGGGGCTGAATCTTCTACGGAACCGTAAACCTTGATGTTCCAGATGGCGCCACCGAAACCATTCTTCTGTCCGCCGGTATAGGTGAGGCGGATGTACTGCGCCTTGGCATTTCCGAAATCTACCATCGGCGAACCAGCCAGACGGTTCTGTCGCTTGTCGGAGAAGGTCTGCCAGTGCTTGCCATCATTCGATGTCTCGATGAGATACTGATAGAACTGTGTGCCGTATTCAAACTGAGTCCAGATGCTCTTGATGCTCTGCTTCTTGCCCAGGTCAAGCTGGATCCAGGCTGGTCCGGTGGTGCGAGGGCGCCAGAGTGTGCCGTTGTTGTCATCAACCGCATATTCCGGACGGAAGTCGTTGTCGTAGTGGGAAGAGGCGGTAACCTTGGCTCCGAAGGCGAGGTTCTTAGCCACCTTCATCTCCGGTTTCAGATCAAGACCTTCGTGGGTTGGAATGACCTCCTTGATGGTACCGTCTGCATTGAATTCGAGTTTATCGATTGCCACCTGACGATGGAATCCACGGTTGGAATGTGGATTGTCGTGGCGATGATATACGATGTAGTAGTTGTCGCCTTCCTGCAGCACGCTGTTGTGTCCCGGACCATGAACGGTTCCATCGGCATTGGTCTTGAGGATAGTTCCGTGGTAGGTGTAAGGACCGAGCGGACTCTTGGCTGTGGCGTAATCTACGCGGTAGCTGGCATCCTCGCAATGCTCGCAGGAGTAAAGGAAGTAGTAGATACCGTTGCGCTTGAAGACGAAAGGAGCTTCGAAGAAGTGAGTAACCTCGGTATTCGGGATGAGCTTGGTTTCGCTGAATGATTTCATGTCAGGATTCAGCTTGCCTGCTCCGCAACCGAAGCCCTTGTAGATGCCCCAGGTGCCCCAATACATATAGACCGAACCATCATCATCTCGGAAGGTCTGACCATCCAGGGTGATGGCATTCTTTACGAATCTATCTGGTACGAGCACGGCTTCGCTCTCGCCCAGCACATTCTTCCAAGGACCGCGAGGTGTATCGCCCACACCCAGATGAAGCTTGCAAGGCTGGCAGTAGAGGTAGTAATACTTGCCGTCGGCTTCGTTCTGCATTACATCCGGTGCCCAGATCCAGTGGCTGTCCGGCCAGTTCATCGGCATCAGGGTCCAGTTCTTGAAATCCTTGCTACACCAGAGCTGTGCCGGTCCGAAACCGGCTCCGCTACCATCGGTAGTAGCATATATATAATAGGTGTCACCAAACTTCTTGATGGTTGGGTCGGCAAAATAACCAGGCAGGATAGGGTTGCCGGCTCCCGGAGTGTTGTAAGCAGCTTTCTGGGCAGCCCCCGTTTGAGGTACTGCCGCAGCTGCTGTTACGAATAGTGTTACAATTATATTTTTACTAACCATATGAACTTCTTTTTTTCTAAATGCTTTTTTATTTCTTGATAACCTTGATGACGAATCCACCGCCCGAAGCAAGATGGATTTTCATTTCAGAATTTTGATGGATGTCGTATTTCTCTATTTTGTAATCCTCGGCATCGTGGTTGGCATTGATGCCATCCTTCAATACGATTGCTTCGTAATCTCCATCCGCGAGGAAATCAAACTTCAGGGTGAGCGTGCGCTCATCCCAGTTGCTCTGACCGCCAACATACCAGTCGTTGCCCTTCTTTCTGGCGGTAACGATATACTTTCCGATTTCGCCCTGTGGCACGATGGTCTTGTCGAAGACTACAGGCAATGAAGCAATGTATCGGGTGTATGGCTCATCAGCCTCATAGTTGGTAGGGGTGTCGGCGAGCATCGTAAACGGACTGTCCTGTACGATGTAGCAGGCAGCCTGGTGGCATCGGGTTCCCATCGAAATCGGTTTGGTGTAGATAGCCTTCCAGTTGTCTCGGGTTCCGTTTCTCGTCGCTCCCGGTGTGAAATCCACCTGTCCTGCCATCATTCTGATGTATGGGAAGGTGACATCATAGAGTGGCATATCATTCTTGGCTTCCGTCCAGCGGCACTCTTCCATACCAAAAACACTCTCGTAGTTGAGGATGTTAGGATAGGTGCGGTTCAGACCTACCGGTTTGTAGATGCCGTGCAGGTCGAGGATGAGATGATGCTTGGCTGTGCAGGCAGCCAGGCGTTCCACCATTTCGATGGCAGTCTGGTCGTCGCGGTCCATAAAATCCACCTTGAATCCCTTGATGCCCATATCAGCATAGGTCTTGCAGATGGTTTCCAGGTTCTCGTCCATCACGTTGAAGACTGCCCAAAGCACGATATCCACGCCCTTGCTCTTACCATATTCTATGAGCTTAGGCAACTGGATATCGTCTATTGGTTTCAGAATGCTTCCCTCTTTCGAGTTGTACCATCCTTCATCAAGGATGATGTATTCCAAGCCGTGATTATGAGCAAAATCTATGTAATATTTGTAAGTATCGAAATTGATGCCTGCCTTGAAATCCACACCTTTCAGATTCCAGTCGTTCCACCAGTCCCAGGCCACCTTGCCCGGTTTGATCCAGGAAGTATCGCCTATTTTGTTGGGAGCAGCCAGGGCGTACACCAGATTGTTGGTTGGCATCTGAGTATCGTGCTCTGTGATGGCGAAGATGCGCCAAGGATAATTGCGTTTGCCGGTGCTGGTTGCGATGTAATCGCAGGTGCTCTTTACGTGGCTCATGTGTCGCCAAGGGTAGTAAGCCATCTCCTTAGGGTAGGGAGCAAAGGCGGCTCTCAGAATTCCCTTCTCTTTATCTTGTTCGCTGCTGTTAGCCTTCAGCCACATGCCCGGATACTTCTCCAGGTCGCTCTCCAGGATAGTGACTTTCGCCTTTCCGCAATCTATGGTAGCTGGCAGGAAGGCTAAATCCTGCTTAGCGGTATCGAGCCGTGTTTCGTGATAGATATTCTGGAAAGCCATGGCAAAAGGCTTTTCTGGAGTCGTAGTGTATGGCAACCATGCTTTCTTGTCCTTGCCAAACTGGTAGGCGGCGGTTTCATTCAGGATGATAATCTTGCCTTTTCGCTGGGTATAGAATCGGTAAGCCACTCCCTCATCGTAAGCTCTCAGGATGATGCCGAAACCATTCTTCAGTTTCAGATTCAGTTCCTGATAAGCTGTTTCAAAGTTTTGCTGACGATAGAATGGCGCATGGATGGTTTCCTTATGGTTGCTAAGCCTGTGGCTTGCAACCTTCGGATTCTTACCCATGTCCATTCCATCGTTCAGCGTTACACCTATTGAAGACTCCTGTAAAAGAATGGAGCCATTGTATTTAAATTGAAGAGAGAGAGACTTGTTGGTGTTGAGTTCTGCTACGATTTTACCATCTGGTGATTTCACCAGATAGTTCTCTGCCGATACTGTTGCCCCTATATATAATAAGGTGGCGATGAAAAAGAGTTTCTTAACCATAACTTTCTAGGTTTATTGTTGTTTTGTCCGTTTTGTTGTTCGCTTGGTGGCAATGCCTGTATTACCGGATTACCGCAAGTTTTTATTTCTGCTGCAAATTTACGAATAGAATTGTTTATGTAATGCAAAGAAAGTCCAAAATGATGAAAATATCGTATCAAAAGCCCCCTGTTAGACGATAGTTGCATCTTTATGTACGATAATTTTAGGACTTCGTTGATTTTTTCTGTTATTTTGCAGCCAGAAAAATAAACGAAACAATAATAAACCTAGAAGATATGGATTTAAAGCAGTTCACATTATTAATAGGAGTAGCTTGTTTGCCTGGAATGACAACAGCAGCCACGGTTTATCGCACTATCTCTAAGGTGGAGGCAATATCAGCGGATTGTCCGGAGGGCACAGCTCCCCGACTTCCTAATCTCGTATGGGTAACCTATTCTGATGGTTATTCAGAGTATCGCCAGGTGCGCTGGGCTAACGCTCCGCTTGCTGATGAGCAGGCTGAGGCTGATGCGCACAAACATCCTGCCGGGAGCCAATATGAGATAGGTGGTTTTGTGATTGGTGATGAGACTACCGACAATGGTTATCCTGTCAAGGCACAAATCAAGGTGGTGGCTGAAGGCTATAAGACTCCAGAAAAGGAAGTGGCTCATACCTTCTCACTCGCTGATGTGAGCATAGATGGTGACAACCGACTCACCCACAACCGTGATGAGGCACTCCGTGAGATCTGTTCCTGGGATGTTACCCAGCAACTCTACAACTATCGTGATACCTATGGTTTGAGCACGGAGGGCTATACCAAGAGTGATGGCTGGGATTCGCCGGATACCAAGCTCAAGGGTCATGGATCAGGCCACTATATGTCGGCAATCGCACAGGCATACGCCGTGGCAACCAATCCTGAACAGAAGGCAATCCTCCGCAAGAACATCACCCGAATGGTGAATGAGTTGCGAGAGTGTCAGGAGAAGACCTTCGTATATAATAAGGAACTGAAGCGCAACTGGGAGGCTCATGATTTCGCTCCTGAGGCAGAACTCAGAGAGATGAAGGGCACCTGGGCTGCTTTTGATGAGTATAAGAAGCACCCTGAACTTTATGGCTACGGCTATATCAACGCCATTCCGGCTCAGCATTGTGCTCTGATTGAAATGTATCGTGCTTACAACAACTCTGATTGGGTTTGGGCACCTTATTATAGTGTACACAAGCAACTTGCCGGTCTGATAGACATCGCAACCTACTTTGATGATAAGGAAATCTGTGACAAGGCACTCCTCATCGCCAAGGATATGGGACTCTGGGTATGGAACCGCATGCACTACCGCACTTATGTAAAGCAGGACGGCACCCAGGATGAGCGCAGAGCCAAGCCGGGCAACCGCTACGAGATGTGGGACATGTACATCGCCGGTGAGGTGGGAGGTATGAGTGAATCGCTCGCCCGTCTTTCTGAGATGGTTTCCAATCCGGATGAAAAGTCAAAGCTCCTCGAGGCTGCCAACTGTTTCGATGCGCCTAAGTTCTATGATCCGCTGAGCAAGAACATCGATGACATCCGCACCCGCCATGCCAACCAGCATATTCCGATGATTATCGGAGCGCTGCGCAGTTACAAAAGCAATCAGAAACCATACTATTACAATCTGGCTGAGAACTTCTGGAGACTGGTGCAGGGCAGATACATGTATGCGATGGGTGGTGTAGGAAATGGAGAGATGTTCCGCCAGCCATATACCCAGATTCTGAGTATGGCAACCAACGGACTGCAGGAAGGCGAATCGGAGGCTTATCCGGATATCAACGAAACCTGCTGCGCGTATAACCTCGTCAAGTTGAGCAAGGATTTGAACTGTTATAACCCTGATAATGCGCAGTATCTCGACTATATCGAGCGCACGCTGTACAATCAGATTATCGGTTCCCTCAATCCGGACCAGTATCAGACCTGCTATCAGTATGCGGTAGGATTGAATGCCACCAAACCATTCGGCAACGAGACTCCTCAGAGCACCTGCTGCGGCGGTACAGGTTCTGAAAACCACACCAAGTACCAGCAGTCGGCTTATTTTGCCAACGATCATACCCTCTGGGTAGGTCTCTATATGCCAACCACCCTCCACTGGAAGGAGAAGGGCGTGACCATCAAGCAGGATTGCCTATGGCCGGCACAGCATTCAGCCATCAAGATTACGGAAGGCGAGGGCGATTTCACCCTGAAACTCCGTGTACCATACTGGGCTACTCAAGGTTTCTCCATCAAGGTGAACGGCAAGGAAGTGGCAAAGAGCTATCAGCCTAGCACCTATGTAGAACTGGAGCAGAAGCACTGGAAGATGGGAGATGTCGTAGAAATCGACATGCCATTCAGTAAGCATATCGAATATGGTGCCGACAAGCTTTCGAGCGATGTGGCAAGTCTGGACGGTACTCCGCTGAAGACATCCTGGGTTGGAACCCTGATGTACGGACCATTGGTGATGGCGGGCACAGGCGCACAGACCTGGAACCAGGCTACGCTGAACATCGACTCCCGACTGAGTAATATTACTGTGGGCGAACCGAACGGCGTGACCACAGGCGCAGGAGCCAATCTCCTTACCCTGAAGCTGGATGGCAAGGAATTCCAGCCCGATTATTACCGCAACGCCAACAGTACCCACTACTACCGAATCAACCTGACCGATGCCAAGAGCAAGAAGAGCAAGAAGGTGAAGATAGATTTCACCGAACTGAATTCTCTCCTGAATCTTGCCGCAGAGCGTAAGGCTGACCAGGAGAAGTGGAATGCCCTCTCTCTGAAGGTTCCGGAGTATGCTCCATGGGCACCGTTCGGCTATGAACGCATGCAGAAGGTGATGGCTCAGGCACAGGAGCTGGTGGCAAAGGGCAAGAAGAAGGTAACCCAGGATGAACTGGAAGGTACTACTGCCATCCTGAACCGTGCCATCAACACGATGCGCCCTGGCAATCTTGCAGAGATGGAAGACCTCCGAGAACTCTCCGGTCTGCTTCGCCGTGCCGGCTGGCCTGATGACAACACCAGCGATGAACTCAAGGAAGCCATCAGTTATGGCAGAATGGTTCAGAAATACGTGACCGACGGAAGTGGAACCCACGACATGATTCATGCCGCTGTGGAAAAACTGAAGAAGGCGATGAAACAATAAAGATATAGAAACAATAAAACATTAAAGACAACAAAGACATCATTTAGAATAAACAACATTTAAGTGTAACAAAATCGGCTTAAAAGACGAAAATATCGTCTAAATCGCCAGGTTTGGACGATATTTTCACTTTTTTAGACGATAATGTAGCACGAAATGCAAAATTTTGTGTTACTTTGCAATCGAAATTTAAACAATAATAAACCTAGTAAAAATAGAAAATGAGACAGACACAAAAAATCTCAGGCTTTGTACATAGTCAAGCTTATGTAAAAGCCATCGCGTGTTTGGTCCTTGCATGTGGGGGGGGCATTACCAACTCTAGCTGCAAGTGAGACCTCATCAACCCTTAAGGTAGAAAATGTTCAGCAGAACGAAGTAACCGTAAAGGGTGTAGTGAAGGATGCCAATGGTGAAGCCATCATTGGTGCGAGTGTTATTGAAAAAGGCAACGCCAAGAATGGTACAGTTACCGATCTTGATGGTAACTATACCTTGAAGGTAAAGCGTGGCGCAACCTTGACAATCTCTTATATTGGCTATGTGAGCAAGGATACCAAGGGCGGTAGTATCATTCTCGAAGAAGATCTCAAGTCTTTGAACGAGGTGGTAGTCATCGGTTATGGTACACAGCGCAAGGGTGATGTTACATCTTCTGTAGCATCAGTTAAGGCAGAAGACTTTGCTGGAGGTAAGATTGGTGATGCCGGTGAATTGATAAAAGGTAAGGTTGCAGGTCTTTCTGTAACTAACTCTTCTGGTAATCCTATAGAGGGCTCATCCATTATGCTTCGTGGTGCAACTACTATCAGCGGTGATGTTAAGCCATTGATCCTTGTTGATGGTGTGGAGGGTGACTTGAATACTGTTGCTCCAGAGAATATTGCATCTATCGATGTATTGAAGGATGCCTCTGCGGCAGCCATCTATGGTACTCGTGGTGCTAATGGTGTCATCTTGATTACCACTTATTCTGGGCGTCGTGATGCAAAGCCTGTTATTTCATACTCTAACTACTTCTCATTCAGCAAGTGGACCAAGAAGGCTGATTTCATGGATACTCATGATGTTATCTATGGTAAGACTGCCTATACTTATGAGGGCTATGATACGGATTGGTTGAAGGCTGTCTCTCGCAAGGCTGGTTTCAAGCACAATCATTCTTTCTCTGTACGTGGTGGTTCACAGAATGCTATGTATTCTGCCAATGTAGCTTATAGCAATGAGCAGGGTATCATGCGTAAGAGCGATAATGAGAACTTGAAGGCTCAATTGGATTATACTCAGTTTGCATGGAAAGACAAGTTGAAGTTCAATTTCAATACTTTGGTTACTCGCCAGAAGTATTCTATCAATGACAATAACTTGGCTTATCGTAATGCAGTGATTCGTAACCCTTCTTCACCTATTTATAATGAGGATGGGTCATATAATGAGAACTTTGACAAGTTGCAGTATTATAACCCTGTAGAAATCCAAAATGAATATTTTGGTGATAGCCGCGTTAAGTTCTATCAACTTACTGGTAATGTAACCGTTACCCCATTGAAGAACTGGGATACTAACTTGAAACTCGTGATGAATGAGACAACTGCTACTCACGAGAAATTCAGTTCTCCAAAGCTTTACTCTTTGGCTAAAGAGAAGAATTATAATGGTTATGCAAGTAAGAAAGAAGAGAACTGGCAATCTAAAGAATTGGAGTTGACCACCCGTTACCATAATACCTTTGCCGGCGTACATCGTTTTGATGCTTTGGCTGGTTATAGTTACTTGCAGGATGATTATGATAACTTTAGTGCAGGTAATGGTAACTTCTCTTCTACAGCATTCTTGTGGAACAACTTGGGTAATGGTTCTTTCTTGACAGAGGAAGACCGTCATGCTTCTGTTGGTTCAGAAAAAAATGGTAGCAAGCTGATTGGTTTCTTTGGTCGAGTAAGTTATGGATATGCTGATAAGTATAATATTCTTGCCAGCATCCGTCATGAGGGTTCAACCAAGTTTGGTGAAAACCATAAGTGGGCAACTTTCCCTTCTGTATCTGCAGGTTGGACTATCTCGAATGAGAAGTTTATGGAAGGTACAAAGAGCTGGTTGAATAACTTAAAGCTCCGTATCGGTTATGGTGTTACCGGTATCACTCCTAATGATAATTATAAGTCTCAGTACTTGTATAAGTTTGCTGACTATGGAGATATCAAGGACTTGAATGGCAACTGGATCAAGACCTTGGAGGTAATGCAGAACTTGAACAAGGACTTGAAGTGGGAGACAACATCAGAGTGGAACTTCGGTTTGGACTATAGCATTTTGAAGGATCGTCTTTATGGTACGATTGATTTCTATATCAAGACCACCAAAGACTTGCTCTATGACTATGCAGTGCCAATGCCACCTAATATGTATGGCTACACACTTGCCAATGTAGGTAAGATGCGCAACACGGGTATCGAGTTTATGATTACTGGTGTGCCAGTAAAGACAAAGGACTTTACTTGGGAAACAACCGTAACCCTCTCTCATAACAAAAATAAGTTGGTAAGTCTCTCTAATGACTTGTATCAGACCGATAACTTGATAGAGGAAGGTGGAACTGGCGATCCAATCACTGTTCCAACCCACGCTTTGATTGTAGGTGAATCACTCGGTCAGTTCTGGGGCTTGAAGTCAGTTGGCGTAGACAAGGATGGTTTTGTCTTGGTTGAGGCTAAGGATGCTAATGGTAACTGGACCGTTCAGCCATTTGATGCTAAGTTGAATGTACAGAGCAATCGCCAGCGTTTGGGCAATGGTATGCCTAAGTTGTATTTCGGTTGGAATCATACATTTAGATATAAGGGCTTTGACTTGAACGCTCAGTTCACAGGCCAGTTTGGCTTCAAGATTTTGAACTTGCAGCGCGCGTTCTATGAGAACAATTCCATTGCCTACAACCGTTTGAAGTCTGCTGATAAGTATTATGGTGCTATCAACACCGATGGTACTCCATATATTGATGAGGAGACTGGCAAGCAGAAGATGGTTAAGCTTTCTGCCTCTATGGGACAGGGCTTCTGGAGTGATCATTTGGAGAAAGGTGATTTCTTGAAGTTAACTAACGTAACATTGGGCTATACCTTGCCATTGAAGGGGGGCATTACAAACTATGTAAACAATGTGCGTGTCTTTGCTTCTGCCACCAACCTGTTCTGCATCACAAGCTATTCAGGCATCGATCCTGAGGTAAATAATTACTTCTTGACACCTGGTGTGGATGGACGTGATAAGTATCCTACTACTCGTAGCTATACAGTAGGTTTGTCGTTTAATTTTTAATTATAGTAGAATAGTCTTATGAAAAAGATAATGAAATATATGTTCATTGGCGCTTTGGCTGGCACAACCTTGACTTCGGTTACTTCATGCACCGACTTGGATGAGAAGCTTTACGACAAATTGAACGATACAAATATTGATTTGACCAATAAGAACGACCTCTCGTTGATCTTGGGTGCTTCTGTTGCACAGTACCGTTATTTGGTTGAGGATTGGTTTGGCATGTTCCATCTTTTGGAGGAGTCTACCGATCAGTATGTTGTGCCTAAACGTATTGCTGTGGGTTGGGGTGACGCCTTTGTGAACCTTCACAAGCACAACTGGGGTACAGACGTAGCCCAGTTCCAAAATCCTTGGGATATTGCTTACCGTGGCATTGCTTATGCTAACATGGTACTCGACAATACCAAGGAGGATGATGTAGAGGCACAGTGTCAGGCACGTTTCTTTAGAGCAATGTTCTATTACCATTTGCTCGATATGTTTGGCGATGCTCCTTTGCAGACCACTCAGAATGTGCCTGATGGCTATTTGCCTGAGCAGGTTGGCGTAGAGAAACTCTTTGACTTCTGTGTAACTGAGTTCCAATATGTCAAGGAAAATATTGGTGATGCCAATACCTTCGGATGGGCTAACAAGTATGCGGCAGAGATGGCTTTGGCTAAGTTGTATCTCAACAAGAACGTATATCTTGGCACTACAGGTAATGATGGCTATGAGGCAGCATTGGCAGAGGTGGAGGATATTATCAAGAGCGGTAAGTATTCTTTGGCTGCCAACTATAAGGATAATTTCAAGGAGAATATCAATGATTGCTCAGAGGTAATCTTCGCTATCCCGGGTGACCGTACCCATACAGCACAGTTTGGCTTGCAGAGCTATTGCTTCCCACAGACAGGTATGGAGGCTTATGGTTCAACTGCACCAGGCTATAATGGCTCTAATGCTATTCCACAATGGATTCGTACTTATGATGCTGACGACCAGCGTCTCAATGATACATGGGCTTATGGCGTACAGCACTATGCTGTAAAGAATGCCGATGGTACTTATACACCCAATGCTGGTGATCCAATTCCATTCACTGATGATGATTGGTCTGGCACTGGTTACTTAAACTATAATATCAATGTGCATTCTGTAGATGCTCCTGGTGCTTTCCAGCAGGAAGGTGCTCGTCTTCACAAATATGAGATTGTGGCTGGCAATAACAAGGGTACTACTCCTGATGATTTCCCAATCTTCCGCTATGCAGATGCTTTGATGATCAAGGCTGAGTGCTTGCTTCGCTTAGGTCGTGACAAGGATACAGCTGCTGAGTTGGTTACTGAGGTGCGCAAGCGCTCATTCCCAAATGCTGTAGCAAAAGCTACTCGCACTGTGGCTCAGTTGGAAGGACCTAGTGTTTACGCTTACGGTCATGAGGAATACAATGGTACTCCTGATGCTGATGGTAATGTAAAGTGCACTGACTGGTCTGGTTTCAAGTCAACTAATGAGGGTGGTAGCGACATCGAATTGGGTGGCTTGCTCGATGACTTAGGCTGGGAGTTCTGTGCAGAGCTTCATCGCCGTCAGGACTTGCGCCGCTTCAAGTTGAAGGATGGTCGCAATGTTTGGAATGGTAAGAGTTGGTTCTGCAAGGATGCAACATCTGATACTACTTATGATGTGTTTGCAATTCCATCTTCAGCTATGAAGACAAACTCTAAGTTAAAGCAGAATCCAGGTTATCCAGAGAAGTAATAATTTAAAAAGAAGAAAATTATGAAAAAGATATTTTTGGTAATGGCTGCTTTTGCCATGGCGATGTCATTTGGATTTACTAGCTGTGGTGATAATGACGATATAAGCAATCCTCATGTTTTAACTGATGATGAGATTGCTGAGATGAAGCGTCAGGACTCTATCAAGCAGGAGCAGATGAATAAAATCGATGCCGACCTTATATTGGAATATACTGTAGAGGATTATCCTTCTTCTCAGTGGACCAATAAGTCCTTGAGCATCGACTTTGATAAGATAGGTGAAGTGTTCGGCTTGACAGGTGAGCAAGTAAAGAACGGTATCAACGAGGAGGATGGTGCTCCTGAAATCAAGGGATTTGCCATTATGGGCTCTAATCATGCTGACTATTCAACAGCTTCCACAACTAATGGTACTTGGGGCCACTGGTGGAATCTTAAGGGCGATCCTTGTAAGTATGCCGAGGGTAGCTTGGCTTTCTTCTGCGAGTGGGATGGAGAGGCATTTACTGTAGGCCAGAATCCTGGTGCGGTGAAGGAAGGTGACTCTTTCGTTGCTTACGAGTGCTTGAAGTACGGTGATAAGCGTGTAGCTATCAAAATCAACTTCAATATCATTGCTCGTGAGGAAATTAAGGCTACTGTTGTAGATAACCAAGAGTTGGCTGCTGAGTTCTCTATTTCTTCAGAAAGTTATGAAGGTACTCAGGTGGACTTAGATATCAAGTCTGTTCTTGCCAAGTTAGGCGTATCTTCAGCCAAGGATCTCCAGGTTATTGGCTTTGATGCTAATGGTGGTTTCGTACAGGAATACACTGCTGGTGCTGGCTATTGGTATGATAAGGATGGATATCCATGCGCTTATGGCGATGATGCTAAGGCATTCATTGAGTATTATGGCAATCAAGATGATGCTGAGGAAGGTGATGATAGCTATTTGAATATTGGTCAGTATCCTGGGCATCTAGCTGCTGGCGATACATTTAAACTTCCTATCGGCTTCTTGGCAAACAACAAGATTGTGAAGGTTGTTGTTTCTGTTACAGCGAAGGAAGCTGCCGCAACACCTGCTGAATAAACAAGAAACTTTTCTTTTGGTAGGGTGGAGAGCTTTTCACCCTACCAAATTTCTTATTTAACAAACCTAAAAATAAATAGAAAATGAAACGTTGTTTTTCCCTTTTCCTATTGGGCTTAGTTCTTACTTTGGTAGGTTCGTTGTCTGTTCATGCAAAAACACAGTCTGAAAAGACATTGTATGTGTATATCCAAACTCCATCTAGGGGAGGTTCTATTCAATTTGGTTCTCCAGCTATTAAGACTGTGAACATGAATGGTTCAAATGGCGCTACAGTTAAGATGGAAGATTATCTTTATATTGGAGGAATCTTATTAGACTTTGAAACAACTGGTATCAAGGCATCTACAGTTACGATTACATGTTATGATGCTAATTATTCAAAGACAGTATCATTTTCAAGTCACATGCAGGAGTTTATTCCTTTGTCTTCTGCGACATCAACTTCTATCTACTTAACATTTAATAAGTAATACTATATGAAACGATTTTTTTCTAGCATATTCATGCTAATGATGTTGCTTCTTACGGGAGCAACATTCGTAAGCTGTAGTGATGATGACAATTCTACTGGAAGTGGAATGATTATTATTAATGATGACCAACTGACATGGAATGTTGATGCGGAGTCAACGGAATTTAAGTTGGACTTTATAGCTCGTACCAATTGGACATTGGCTGCTGATGAAAATAGCCAAGATTGGTTAAAGGTATTTACTGCTTCAGGAATTGGTGGTACTTATGATTTGACGATTGGTGTAGGAGCTAATGTTCAAGATGATCAGCGTACAGGAACGTTGTTACTAAAGAGTGGCAATGACGTGAAAGAAATCAAGGTGGTGCAGGCTGGTTCAACATTAAAGATTATGGATCCTTCCCAGATTGCCAATTATGCCAAGTATCTTACTCCTGGCACATGGAATGAGGGATTTGAGAAGGGACCGGAGTATATGCTGCGAAGCGATGCCAAGTGGTCTTGGTGGAGAATGAAGCAGAGCGAACACTTCTTCGTGTTCTGGGAGCCTGGATTTGGCGATGACCCTAATGCGGAGTCTGTGCCAGAGGAACTGAGAGTGGATGTGGACGATCTCCTGCAGAAGGCTGAGCAGTTCTATAAGACCAATGTGGAGAAGCTCGGCATGGCTACCATCGGTGAGGGCAAGTCTGTGCTCGACAATTACAAGATGCAAATCTATCTGCTCTATCAGACTGAGTGGCTCGCCACTGGTTCTGGTTATGACAACAAGATTGGTGCCCTCTGGGTTAACCCATCTACCTGCAAGCCTGTGGGCTCTACTATCGGTCATGAGATAGGTCACTCTTTCCAGTATCAGGTTTCTGCCGATAAGCTCTTTACGGGCGAGGTAACTGAGGATGCCAACGGATTGGTGCCAGTGGGCTTCCGCTATGGCTTTGGTGCCAATGGCGCTGGTGGCTGCGCTTATTGGGAGCAGTGCGCTCAGTGGCAGTCATTCCAGGATTATCCAGTGGAGGCTTTCACCCAGGATGCCAATGTGCAGGTATGGCTCAAGAGCCATCATCGCCACTTCAACCATGAGTTTATGCGCTATGCCAGCTATTGGTTCCAGTACTGGTTTACCCAGAAGCATGGCATCGAGGCTTACGCTCGCATCTGGAAGGAGAGCAAATATCCTGAGGACCCTGTGCAAACCTATATGCGCCTCTATTGCAACAATGATCTCAATACCCTCTATAAGGATATGTATGAGTATAGTGCTCACTGCGCCGACTATGATTTCGATGCAGTGCATCAGTATAAGACCGATGCTGCCATCAATTACTCTACCAAGCTCTACAAGAGCAATGGATATTATCAGGTGGCTTACTCTAACTGCCCTGGTACTACGGGTTTCAACCTCATTCCGCTCAATGTGCCTTCTTCTGGAAAGGTAAGTGCTAGGCTTGAGGGATTGGCTCCTGGTTCGGCACTGGCTGCTGGCGACCCTGGCACTGTGGTAGATGGTGATGGCAATGCCAAGAGCACGGTTACTTCTTATAACAAGCAGAGCAATCAGCAGAGCGATTATCGCTATGGATTCGTGGCTATCACCAAGGATGGCAAGTCTCACTATGGCGAGATGCAGAAGGGCAAGAGTGGCAGTGTAAGCTATGATGTGCCTGCTAACACCGAGCGTTTGTATCTCTGTGTGCTTGCTGCACCTGATAAGTACAACCGCAATGCTTGGGATGATGATGAGACCAATGATGAACAATGGCCTTATCGTGTGAAGTTCTCGGGTACAGACTTGCTGGGTAACGTGACGATACCTGAAGGCGCCCCTACTGACGTGGAGACTTCACTTGAGGTTAGTCTTGACGCAAGCAGCGAAAGCTATCCTCTGCATACCTTCAATCTCTTGAATGATGGTGTCATGGAGAAGATAGCCAAGGCATTCAAGTTGCAGCCTTCTGAGATAGCAAGTGCTACATTGGAGGCTGGCGTTGTGAAAGCTGAGGGCTTTACAGGTCCTGCTGATGGCAAGGTGGCTGTAGGCTTGACAAACCCTGACGGTTCAGTATCTTATGCATACTCTGCCAATGGTATTGGCTTCTGGATTGCAGAAGATGGTTCTGCCGGTGTTTGGGGAGACGGTACGAAGATCTACTTCGAATATGATGCCGGTGGCTATGCCCTTACTGTGGGACATAAGCCTGGTGCTTCTGAAAAGGGCAAGACTTATATCATCAAACCAACGATGGTATATAATAAAGGTGGCAAACTCCATAAGGCTGTCATTACTATCAAGATGAAATTCGCATAATTAATATAGTTAGTTCCGTTGCTGACGTAAAACTTTTGTTTTGCGGAATGCAACGGAACTTTTTTGTTTCTTTGCTTATATTGACAACGCTCTCGTTCCTCCTGTTTAATACGTACATATCCGAAGCGTAAGATGTGTTATCTTAATACCCTATAACTCATAACTTAAACAGTCATACTTCTACGTTAATTTGGTTTGAATATCTTGATTTGTGTGGTTGCTGCCATATGCCGGCAATCACACGAATCTAATTCTTTAAGGTCTGATGCCATCTATCGCAAGCTTTTCAACAATGATATGCAGTATCTGATAGAGTGTAGTGAGAAAATCGTGAGGGATACCCCCAAATCGTGATGGATAGCGTGATGGATATTTCCGTTTTCGAAGTATCTATCACGCTATTCAAGTGTCTGTATATTAGTATATTAAGATGTGTAATACATATAAATCGTGATGGATGATAGATTATTACATAAAATTTGTTCATATGAAGACTGCGCTGGGTTACTGATATGACTGCATCGGGTTACAGATATGACTGCATTGGGTTACAGATATGACTGCATCGGGTTACAGATATGACTGCATCGGGCTACAGATATTACTGCGTAAGCTAACGGAGCCGTATCCGTAGGCTTATCGAGACGTCTGCATCAGCTAACTGAGACGTCTGAACTCGCTTACTGAACTACTTGAGGTGCTTGGCTGAACAGCTTGAATTGCTTGGCAGAAGTTTCATATTCTCGTAGCTCTTGTTTGAAACCAAAGTCGGTAAGTAAGCTGATATATCGTTCTTCTGATAATCTCATAATCTGTTCTTTTTATAGAATTCTTTTGGCAAAGATACGATATTTGTATCATTTTAGACGATATTGCGAGCGTTTTTGCAAGATTATCAGTACTTTTGTGGCGAAATAATAAATAACGCAAAAATCATAACCGAAATGAAACGAATCTTCTTATCGCTGATACTCACAGCGGCAACCTTGCCTTGGGCTACTGCAGTCCTGGCACAGCAGGACCCATCTGAGGCTCCTGCCACCAGACCCGTAAATCCTGTTTCTGCATCACAGAAACTCATCTTCGTACCGGACTCTCTGAAACCCTATGATTTAAACAAGGATGATGAGAGATGGTGCTGGCGACATAGTGCGCAGACCCAGAATATCGTGTATTTCTGGGAAAAGCCATTCGGAGACAATCCGCAGAATCCTCCTTTGCTCGAAGGTAAGCCGATGAATTTCGACCTGGGTAATCTGCAGACTCAGGTAGAACGGTTCTACCGTTTCTTCCGCGATACCCTGAAGTTCTCTCTGCCGGGCAGTATCTGCGACAAGTATAAGATGATGGTGATGGTGAACTATTCGCTGGAAGGAACTGCTTACGGCGGAACTTACGATGACTTTATCGGAGCGCTCTGGGTAACACCTAACCGTATTCAGGATAAGAAACTCAACTGTCTGGCTCATGAGTTGGGACATAGTTTTCAGCTTCAGATCATGGCAGACAAAACGGGCGAAGCCTGGGGAGGAAGTGGCTTCTTCGAGATGACATCCCAATGGATGCTCTGGAGAGTGAATCCCGACTGGATAACAGATGAGAAGTATCATTTCGATGCCTTCAGACAGCTTACCCATAAGGGTTATCTGCATCTGGACAACATCTATCATTCGCCATATGTGATAGAGTGGTGGGCTGAGAAGCATGGTTTGGAAAGCATCGCCCAGCTCTATCGTGAGGGAAAAGTAGGAGAGGACCCGGTTGTTACCTACAAGCGGAAATATAAGATGAGTCAGAAGCAGTTTAATGATGAAATGTTCGACTGCTACCGCCATCTCGTGAACTTCGATTTCGATTATGCCCGTAAGGAGACCCGACCTTACGCCTGCACCTTTGATACCAGGATGCTGAAGCAGAAGAATGGTTATCTCCGTCCGGATACAGCTTCGGTTCCTGAGAACTATGGTTTCAATGCCATCAAGTTGGAAATCCCGAAGGCAGGCAAGAAGGTTACAGTAGATTTCAGAGCCCTCGATGCCGAGGGCAAGGTGTTCAAGGCATCCAAGGACAAGATGGCACGCACCATCGGTTACCGTTATGGATTGGTGGGAGTAACCGCCGATACCGATGAATGCATCTATAGCCCGATGAGTGAAGCGAAGAGCGGAAAGGTTTCGCTTGTGGCTCCAAAGTCCCAGCCTCTCAAGGCGCTCTATCTCGTGGTGATGGGAGCTCCTTCGAATCATTCGCTCGATCCATCTTCCCGCCGTTTCCCTTATGAGGTAAGAGTGAAGTAAGAGTGAAGTGCGAATCGAATAAAAATCATCTACATAAAATAAAAAATATCATAGCTTATGAAGAATAAGACTTTATTATCGGCATCTCTTGCCCTGGTGATGGCGATGCCAGCAGCTACAGCTTCAGCACAGGGCACATTAGAAGATTACAACAGAGCCTATGCGCTGCGTCATCAGTTTTCTGCCGACTCCGTGTTCCATTGGGCACGCTCATCGGCTTGGTGCGATTCCACCCACGTACTGCATTATCAGATTTCTACTCCTCAGGGCAGGAAGTTTGTATCCTATGATGCCGACAAGGATGAGATGAAGACTTATGATTCGCAGGAAGCGATGGAGAAGGCGCTGGGCATCAAGCCTCGCCGCCCTTATAAGCCTCAGTTTGGCAGACGCCATGAGCGCCATTGGATGGAGGTAGACGAGGAGAAGGAGGCTTATCCGGTACTTTCGCCCGACGGCAAGATGGAAGCCTACATCGAAGGTTACAACGTGGTGGTTCATGAGGCAGGAAAACCTTATACCGAAGCCAAGCGAATCCTTACACAGGATGGTACCATCGGATGCTATTACAGCAACCGCATCCAATGGAGCCCAGACGGCAAGCACATCTTCGTATGCAAGCGTGTTCCAGTAGAGAAGCGCTATGCCTACTACGTAGAATCTTCGCCTGCCGACCAGCTGCAGCCTATCCTCCACAAGCAGGAGTATGCTAAGCCGGGCGATGCCCTGCCACAGCATTATCCGGTCATCATCGATGTGGCTACCGGAAAGAAGGTGGAGGCTGACAAGCATCAGATAGAAAACCAGTATGAACTGGAGTGGATGCAATGGACACCAGACAGCAAGGAGGTGACGATGGAGTACAACCAGCGTGGGCATCATCTCTATCAGATGCTGGCGATGAATGCTGAAACCGGCAAGCTTCGTATCGTGGTAGAGGAGCGTGCCAATACTTTCGTGAACTATGGTCGTCTGTGGCGTCAGTTTATCAAGGATGGCAAGCAACTGCTCTGGATGAGCGAGCGCGACAACTGGAATCATCTCTATCTCTACGATGTGCAGAAGTCGAAGGTTATCCGACAGATTACAAAGGGCGACTGGTTTGTTCGCGGCATCCAGCGTGTGGATGAAGAGAAGGGAGAAATCTATTTCTCGGCTAGTGGCGTGAACAGGAATGAGGACCCATATCTGGTACATTATTATAAAATAGGTATCGACGGCAAGAATATGGTGGCGCTCACTCCTGAAGAGGGAAATCATAGTGCCCAATATACCTATGATTACCGTTATCTCCTGGATACCTATTCTAAGGTGGATGCCGCTCCTGTTACCGTGCTCAGAGATGCGCAGACCGGTAAACTCGTCAAGACTCTGGAGACGGCTGATATTGCTACTTTGAAGAAGCACGGATGGGTAGCTCCTGAGGTATTTGTGGCTAAGGGGCGTGATGGCAAGACCGATATGTGGGGTATCATCCAGCGCCCTACCAATTTCGATCCGAACAAGAAATATCCGGTTATCGAATACATCTATTCGGGTCCGGGCGATGCCTATACTCCGAAGAGTTTCATGCCATACAACTGGTACACCACTTCGCTTGCCGAACTCGGTTTCATCGTAGTCCAGCTCGATGCGATGGGAACTTCCTATCGCGGCAAGAAGTTTGAGGAGGTTTGCTACAAAAATCTGAAGGATGCCGGATTCCCAGACCGTGAACTCTGGATCAAGGCTGCAGCCAAGAAGTATCCTTATATGGATGCTGATAATGTGGCAATCTATGGCTGTTCGGCAGGCGGACAGGAGAGTACCACAGCCGTATTGCTGCATGGCGATTTCTACAAGGCAGCCTATAGTGCCTGCGGCTGTCACGACAACCGGATGGATAAAATCTGGTGGAACGAGCAATGGATGAGCTGGCCTGTCGATTCCAGCTACGTAGAGTGCAGCAACGTGGAGAATGCCCATAAGCTGGAGCGCCCGTTGATGCTGGTGGTAGGCGAGATAGATGACAACGTAGATCCATCGAGCACCTATCAGGTGGTGAATGCCCTGGAAAAGGCGAACAAGGATTTCGAACTCGTGGTGATTCCTGGAGCCCATCATACCATGGGCGAACTCTATGGCGAGCACAAGCGCTACGATTTCTTCGTGAAGAATCTGCTGGGTGTGAAACCGCCTAAATGGAGCGATGTAAAGAGCAAGTAATTCAGGTTTCAATCTGTTGATAGTGAAACTTCTCACTTGAATCATTATTTAAGTTTTGCCCTGAAGCAAACGGATAGTCTTACTTTTAAAAGTAGCTATTTGCTTGTTTCGGGGCTTTTTTTGTTCTTTTTGTTGTATTTCTCGTTATATTTTTGTAATTTTGCGGCATTAAATTATCTAACAACAGAAAATAAAGACTCATATAATGAGAAAGATATCTACTCTAATGGTTTCTGTGCTCTGCATGATGATGCCTGTAGGGGCTGAGGCGCAGGTACCGACAGCCTTCGTCTCGAAAGGGGCTACGGATATACAGGCGCAGCCACATTCGGTAACGCAAACAAACTCGGGTGTACAATTGGCTGCTATCGACCCTATGGTGCGCTCTATCACGATGGATAATGGATTGCCGAGTAATGCTGTGCGTAGCGTGGTTCAAGGTTCCAAGGGATACATGTGGTTTGGTACAGACAACGGATTGTGCCGTTTTGACGGATACGATGTCAGAACCTATTATAATCCCTTTACGACTGTAGACCAGTTTGTGAGCGCCCTTACTGCTTGCGAAGAAGGACTGCTGGTAGGTTGCAATAATGGAGCCTATCTGTTCTCTAATGCAACCGACCAATTCCAGAAACTGAGTGATAAGATTACGGCGCCTGTCCTTAATTTTTCGCTTGACGGCGATCAGAATGTTTGGATTTCTACTAGCGGACAGGGCGTGTTCAGATACAATCGGACTACTCACGAACTGCATCAGTATCCGATGAAGAATATTCAGGGTAAAGTGAAAAGTACGCTGGTTGATGCCAACAACCAGGTATGGATGCTCTGTAACCAGGGTGAAGCCAGCATCTATCATCTCAACAAGTCGACCGACCAGTTTGAAGCATTCCCTCTGAAGGGCGATGCAACCATGTTTCACGGCATGGCGATGCTGGCTACTCCCGATGGCAATGTTTATGTCGGAACCTGGGAAAACGGACTTTACAAGCTCAACGCCGATGGTAGTGCCGAACTGCTCATCAGCGGAACCTTGAGTAATGCTGTTCATCATATCCATCAGCTTTACTGCAACGACAACAAGTCTCTTCTCATAGCCAGCGATGATGGATTGGTGCAGTATGACATTCAGAACCGTATCTGGCACATGTTGTCGGAAGTCAACAATCCGAGCCGGAGTACGAGCGAGCGCTTTGTTTATGGTATTGCGGATGATAATGAAGGTGGCACTTGGGTATCTACTTACTATGGTGGTGTGAATTATCTTCCTTCTACGAGTTTTGAAGAGCGTTTCCATGCTTATTCTGCCCGTCTGGGCGGATTGCGCGGTAATGTGGTAGGAAGATTCTTCGAAGACCATCAGCATCGCATCTGGATAGCTACGGATGATGCGGGACTCGACTGCTTTAATCCCCAGACCAACAGTTTTGTTTCTTATCCGGGCAAGGCGGCTATGGGCAAGTATAATGTTCATGCGCTCTTTGCTGATGAAAATAATCTGTGGGTAGGAACCTATGGCAATGGTGTCATCAGAATGAATATGGCTACCGGAGCGCAGCAGGTTTTCCTGACCGATGGAATGGCTTCGGGCGGTAATGCCTATTGTATTTATCGCGACCGGAAAAAACGGCTCTGGGCGGCTACGATGGATGGTGCCAACCTCTTCGATGAAGGACAGCAGAAGTTCAGCAAAATCAAGTCGTTCAAGTCGCTTACCATCGATATCAAGGAAGATCCTCAGGGCAACGTATGGTTTGCTACCCAGGGAGGCGGCTTGTGGCGCTTGGACAAGAATAATGCCTGGAAACAGTATAAATATGTAGAGAATGATTCTACTTCGCTGGTGAGTGATCAGATAAACTGTCTGGCTATCGGCGAAAAGGGGCAGCTCTATGTCGCAACCAGCGAAGGACTTTGCGAATTTCTGCCTTCAAAAGGTATATTCCGCCGAATCTCCATCGATGCGCCAAGTCAGGATTTCACGAGTCTTGTCATTTCGCAGGGAGTAATGTGGATTTCTACAAGCAAGGGAATTGTGAAATATACGCCGGGTGAACCTGTCCAGCTGTTCAATAAATATGACGGACTCACTTGCGACCAGTTTATGCCAAACGCCGGACTCCTGGCTTCTGATGGCAGAATCTATTTCGGTTCTACAAGAGGTTTCAACTGCTTCTATCCATATCTCGTCAAGATCAACCAGGTAGCTCCTCCTGTAGCAATCACCTCGGTAGAACTCTTCGGTCAGCCGATAGAGGCGGGTAGCGACCAGCTGGAGAAATCTCTGAGTCATGCAGCAGAACTCAATCTGTCTCATAACGAGAATACCATCAATATCTCGTTTGCCGCCCTGAGCTATGTATCGCCTGAGAAGAACCAGTATGCTTACAAACTTGAGGGAGTAGACAAGGATTGGATTTATACCCACGAGCATCGTGCCAACTATACCAATCTTCCTGCCGGAACCTATACCTTCCTGGTTAAGGCAACCAATAATGATGGTGTATGGTCGAAGAATGAGGCAAAACTGAAGATTGTGGTTCATCCGCCGTTCTGGTGGTCTCTGCCAGCCAAGATTCTGTATCTTCTGCTCATCGGTTACGCAATCTACTGGTTCATGCAGAGCCGGTTGAAACGTGAGAAACTCCGTCATCAGGAAGAACTCGACCAGTTGGAACTCAAGCAGGATCAGGAGATGAGAGATGCCCGCCTGCAGTTCTTCACGATGATTGCCCATGAAATCCGTACGCCGGTAACGCTTATCATCGGACCTTTGGAGAGTCTGAAAGAGCATTGGAAACAGGTTTCCGGAAAACTTTCCGATGGTGAGACTATCACGCAGACGCTTTCTGTTATCGACCGTAACGCCCAGCGTTTGCTCTTGCTCGTCAATCAGCTGCTCGATTTCAACAAAGTGCAGCAGAAGGGCATGCAGGTTCATTTCCGTTTGAACAATATTTCTAAGCTGATGCATGCTGTGGCAGAGCGCTTTGCTCCTACCTTCGAGCAGAAAAGCATCCGTCTTGATGTAGATTATCCAGCCCATGAGCTCGTGGCGATGATTGATCAGGAGGCCATTACCAAGGTTATCAGCAATCTGATGAGCAACGCCTTGAAGTATACCGAGGATTATGTGCGCTTGTCCTGCCGCCTGCTGGAGAATGGAACCCATTTCCGCATAGAGGTGGAAGACAACGGATTGGGAATCAGTCCTGACGAAAAGGAGAAAATCTTCGGAGCCTTCTATCAGGCACGCGACAACAAACCGGGAACCGGAATCGGTCTCAACATCGTGAAGAATCTCGTTGAGGCTCATCATGGTATGGTTGAAGTAGAATCTGCAGTAGGTAAGGGATCTACCTTTATCGTAACCTTGCCGCTCAACCAGATGGATGCTGTGGTTGAGAAGGCGGATGAAATGGTGAAGGAAGAAGAAACTGTTGCTGAGGAAAATCTGCTGACAGATGAAACTCCAGTTGAGCAAGGTTCTCAAAAGGCAGGCGTTGCTGTTGCCAGTCCGCTTCGTGAACCGGCAAAACCGGTGATGCTGATTGTGGATGATGATGAAGACATGCGCCAGTTTGTGAAGGCTCATTTCGAAAAGATGTATACGGTTTATACCGCCGACAACGGAAAGGATGCGCTCCGTAAACTGGAGAAACATCCGGTTTCGCTCATCATAAGCGACTGGATGATGCCGGAGATGGACGGTCCGGAGTTCTGCCGTAGGGTGCGTGAAAATTCAGAATATTCTCATCTCCCGTTCGTGATGCTCACGGCAAAGACCGATGATGCGGCGAAGACGGAGAGTATGAACTGTGGAGCCGATGTCTACATAGAAAAGCCGTTCTCGATGAAGTATCTTGAGGCAAGCGTAAGACAGCTTCTTGAGATGCGCCGTCTGTTGAGGAGTAAGTTCTCTCATACTCCGCTTGAGCCGATAGCAGAGATAGCTCAAACTCAGGTTGATAATGCGTTCCTGGAACGAATGTCTCGCATCATCGAAGAGAATGTGGCGAATCCGGAACTCAACGTGGCGTTCCTTGCCGAAAAGATGGGCATAAGCCGCTCTTCGCTCTTTAATAAGATTCGCGGTCTTGCCGATGTTACGCCAAACGAGATGATCCAGCTCGTGAAACTTAAGAAGGGCGCAAAGCTCTTGAAAGAAGGAAACTACCGCATCAGCGAAATCAGCTATATGGTAGGTTTCAGCAGTCCTAGCTATTTTGCCAAGTGCTTCCAGAAGCAGTTTGGCGTCAAGCCGATGGATTTCGTAGCTGCGGAATCGTAGGATAGAAAAACTTATTCGGATAGAATAAAAAATCGCCTGGGTGCTCAGATGCATCCAGGCGATTGTCTTATTTGTAAAAAGCCTATTCTTTATTTCTTTGTGGCTCTGATAAAGAAACCGATGAGGCAGATGTAAGCCAGGAGCGAACAAACCTCAGACATCGGATTAACCCACCAGCTGTCGGCGATACTTACCTCGATGCCGCCAAACTTCAGAAGGGCGCTAACCACACCCATCAGGGCTCCACCGGCGATGAAGCCGCTGGCGATGAGCGTTCCCTTCTCACCACGTTCGCTATTCACCTTGGCATCCTTGCTGCGCGAAGTAACATACCAGTTGATAGCTCCACCCACGAGCAGAGGAACGTTCAGTTCCAGCGGAATAAACATACCCAGAGCGAAAGCCAGGGCAGGAATCTTGAAATAAGTCAGCACGATGGCTATCACGGCTCCGATGCCATAGAGCACCCAAGGAGCTCCCACGCCATTCATCAAAGGGTCGATAACCGCAGCCATCGCATTAGCCTGAGGAGCTGCAAGCGAACCCGATGCGAAACCGTAAGTCTCGTTGAGCAGCATCATCACGCCGCCCACGGTAGCCGCACTCACCAGGGTACCGAGGAATTTCCATCCCTCCTGTTTCTTAGGAGTTGTTCCCAGCCAGTAACCAATCTTCAGGTCGGTAATAAACGAACCTGCTACTGAGAGGGCTGTACAAACCACACCACCCATAATCAGGGCAGCCAGCATGCCGCCAGGACCTTTCAGGCCTACAGCCACCATCACTACAGAGGCGAAGATGAGCGTCATCAGGGTCATTCCCGAAACAGGGTTTGAACCCACGATAGCGATGGCATTAGCCGCTACGGTAGTAAAGAGGAAGGCGATGGCAGCCACGAGCAGAATGGCGATAATGGCGAAGAGAAGGTTGCCCTCCATCACGCCAAACCAGAAGAAGAGGAAGGTTACGAGGATGGTAACAAGCGAACCGATAGCGATAATCTTGAAAGAGATGTCGCGCTGGGTACGCTTCACGTTCTCATCCACATCGCTCTTGCCCTTCAGCTCCTTGGCAGCCAGACCTACGGCACTCTTGATGATGCCCCAACTCTTGATGATGCCGATGATACCTGCCATGGCGATACCGCCGATACCGATGCTGCGGGCGTAGGCACGGAAGATTTCCTCCGGACTCATCGCACCCACGGTCTTCACGATGCTAGGATCCCAGGCGCTCAGCACGTTATCATGGAAGATAACGCTCATGCCCGGAACAATCAGCCACCATACTACGAGCGAACCCAGACAGGTGAAGAAGGCATACTTCAGACCGATGATGTAACCCAGACCTAATACGGCAGCACCTGTGTTTACCTTAAATACGAGTTTAGCCTTGTCAGCCAGGTCGCATCCCAGACTTACCACACGCGATGTGAAATTCTCGTTCCACCATCCCAGGCTGGCTACGATAAAGTCGTAAAGACCACCCACCAGTCCGGCTATGAGCAGCGGCTTAGCCTGGTCGCCTCCCTTGGCTCCGCTCACCAGTACCTGCGTGGTAGCCGTAGCCTCAGGGAACGGATACTTGCCGTGCATATCGCTTACGAAGTACTTGCGGAAAGGAATAAGGAAAAGAATTCCCAACACTCCTCCCAAGGCCGAAGCCATGAAGATCTTCATAAACGAAGTAGTCATCTCCGGATATTTAGCCTGCAGGATGTAGATGGCTGGCAGGGTAAAGATGGCTCCTGCCACCACAGCACCCGAACAGGCTCCGATGCTCTGGATGATGACATTCTCGCCCAGCGCCTTGCTACGCTTGGTAGCGGTACTTACGCCCACGGCGATGATGGCGATAGGGATGGCTGCTTCGAACACCTGACCCACCTTCAAACCCAGATAGGCTGCGGCGGCAGAGAAGATGACTGCCATCAAGATTCCCCATGTAACCGACCAGCCGTTCACCTCAGGATAAACCTTGTCAGGCGACATCAGCGGCTTATATTCTTCCCCGTCTTTCAGTTCGCGGAATGCGTTCTCGGGGAGTTGCAAATTGTCTTTTTCTTCCATTATTTCTCAATTCTGATGATATACTCACTCATGAAACTTGCACCTGGCTGCAGACGGTTCATCAGATACTTGTCCTTAAACTCGCCATTATATTCAGCCCAGTCGCTCAAACCATACCATGGCTCGATGCAGATGAATGGTGCGTGCTTGCCTGTTGGGTTCCAGATACCTACGGCTGGAGTCTTGAACTCGAGGGTTACATGAGGTTCGCCCTGCTCGTTGAGAATGCTCACCTGCTTAACCTGACTTTTGTCGAAGATAACAGCATCTTCAGCGAAAGTCTCCTCGTTTACTTCCCAGATACCCCTGTCGGTTTCTACGGTTTCCTTAGCCTGACGGTCGATGCATCCGCCTACGTTACCATAGAGACGAACAGGAGCCTCGTTGTCGAGTTTCAGGGTCGCCTTCATTTCTTCGCCCTTCTTGCAGCCAGGAACCATGAATGCTGGGTGACCGCCAATCTGGAAGAAGATTTCCTTGTCGTCGGTATTCTCTACGTGCCAGATGACATGAATCTCGTTGCCCTGCAGGCGGTAAGAGATGGCAAGGTTGAAGTGGTAAGGATAGTTCTTCTGAGTCTCTTCGTTGTCGATGAGCGCGAAGGTGAGGCGGTCGGCAGTCTTGCCAACGAGTTTGAACTCTGTATCGCGTGCGAAACCATGGCGAGGAAGGTGATACTCCTTGCCCTCTGTGCGATAAGTGTCTTTCCACAATCCGCATACGATAGGGAAGAGGATAGGAGAGTGGCGGTTCCAGTATTTCTCGTCGCCATCCCAGAGATATTCATTACCATTAGCATCCTTGATGCTTTGAAGTTCTGCTCCGAGAGATGAAATCTCAAGTGTGAGCTGATCATTCTTAATCTGTTCCATTGTTATTAATTCTTTTGTTTAGTTTTTAATGTTTCATCTGATTATCTTTTTTCAAAGATATTGCAAAGGTACAATTTATTTTCGTAAAGCACAAGAAAAGAGCGTTTTTTCTCAGATATTACTATATATTTATACGATTTTGTTAGCTTATCTCGAATATTTGCTGTAACTTTGTAGCCCGAAATAGATAGGTAACAAGAAGTATAAGAAAAAAATAGTATTTAATCTAATGACAAGCAGTAATAAAGTTAAAGGCTTTGCGGCGGGTGTTGTTGCCGCAGTATGTTATGGTACCAATCCTTTGGGCACGCTCGAACTCTATGGCGACGGATTCAATTCCAGTTCTGTACTCATCTATCGTTATCTCTTGGCGGTACTGATGTTTGCCGTGGTGATGCTGTTCCGCAAGGAGAGTTTCAAGGTGAAGTGGGGACATCTGATTCGTCTTGGCGTGCTGGGCTGCATGTTTTCGCTCTCATCAGCTACGCTTTATGTCAGTTTCCATTATATGGCGGCAGGTATTGCCAGCACCATCCTCTTCGTTTATCCTATTATGACGGCCATCCTGATGACGGTCTTCTTCCACGAGAAGGTAACGTGGTCTACCTCGCTTGCCATTCTTCTGGCGGTATCGGGAGTAGGATTGCTCTATCAGGGCGATGGAAACGATAAGTTGAGCACGGCGGGTTTTGCCCTCGTCATGTGTTCATCCCTGCTCTATGCCCTTTACATCATCTCCATCAACCAATGGAAGAATCCGGGCATGTCGAACATCAAGTTTACCTTCTACATTCTGGTGTTCGGACTCATCACGATGCTCATCTATTCGTTCATTGCGGGCGAGCCGATACAGATGCTGCAAACTCCGGTACAATGGGCTTATGCCGCCCAGCTGGCTTTGTTGCCAACGGTATTGTCGCTTTTCTTCATGACCATCTCCATCAATCTCATCGGCAGTACTCCAGCCGCCATCATGGGAGCCTTGGAGCCAGTAACAGCCGTCATCATCGGCGTATGCGTCTTCGGCGAGAGTTTCTCTCTGCAGCTGGCGATAGGCATCCTTGCTATCCTGGCTGGCGTAACGATTATCATCGCAAGAAAGAAAGGGTAAAAAGGCTATTTAAAGGTAAAAAGGTAAAAAAGTAAAAAGGTAAAAAAGTAAAAAGCCTAGCTGGGTTGCGTGTCATCCCTCTGGTTCCCGTTCCCAGCGATTCCATCGCTGGTCCCCATAAAGGTAAAAAAAAAGAAGAAAAAATCCTCGCTCGAAAAAGAACTCGAACGAGGATTTTTTATCTGTTCTAGCCGCAAGCAAATAGGCTCGCAAGCCCGCATGACGTTAAGATGATTATCTCAGGATATCCTTTAGGGCAAAATTGGCAAGGATGCTGGTGCTCTGGCTCAGCATGCGGATGAACTCCTGGGCTGAGTTTTTCATGTAAGCATCTTTCAGAATGTGGATGCAACCATCCATTTCGTTGTCGGCTGCATCGATAGGAATCGCCTTCAGGCCGTTCTGCAGAATGGTGGTCGATTCGGAGAGAATGGTCACCAGATTGCTGCGGCTCAGAAGGTCGAAGATGATGTTTACATTATTCACCTCTACCATAATCTTGTAGTTCAAATCTTTGCCCTCTACCATGTGATCAAAGGCGTTGCGTGCCTGCAGGCCCTTGCAAGGAAGGATGAGGTCGTAACGCTCCAGATCGGAAAGCTTGACCGATGAAAGGCGCGCCAGCGGATGATTCACGTTCACGATGGCGGCAAGACGGTTGCTGAAAATAGCTCGGCTGTCTACCGCCTTTTCGTTCTTCAGAGGCTTGAAAGCCAGAACGAGGTCGAGTTCGCGCTTCTTCAGTCCGTCCATCAGTTCCTGCATGGTGCGGTATTGGATGTTGAGCTTTACATGAGGATAGGCGTGGAGAAAGGCGATGAGCGTCTCGGACATGATGTTGCTGAAGGAGAACGTTACGCCGATGTTCAGTTCGCCTGTAAGCATTTCCTTCAGATCGTTCATGTGGTCTACACAGGCTTCGGCAGAATTGACCGCGTTTTGGGCGTAAGGTCTCAATTCCTTGCCCGCTTCTGTGAGGTAAACCTCATGAGAATTGCGCTCGAAGAGAGGCAGACCTATCTCCTGTTCCAGATGCGAAATCTGTTGTGAGAGGGTACTCTGGGTGATGTATAACTTGCGCGAAGCTTCTGAGAAGTTGAGCGTCTCGGCTACCTTCAAGAAATATTTCAGTTGTCGTATTTCCATATTGTTCCTTTATTGAAGCTATCGGCTATAGAAATAACCGATAGCTAAATTTGGGTGCAAAGATAAAACATTTATTTTAATATCCTCTTTTTTGGAAGAATAAAATGATGTTTTATCGCATCTCTACTTCTTTTTATCCGGTTATCATCCGATGAAAATCAGATTTCTAACCAGATGATTATTTGATTTCTACTTCGTGCAAATCTACGAATTCGCCATTCTTCTTCTTTCTTTCTACCAGCATGGCAAGCAGCTTGCGCTTGCGGTCGTCGGCGATGAAACGGCGGAAGAATACGTTTGGAATTGCCACACCCAGGGCGATGCAGATGATGACGAGCGAAGCCTTGATGAGGTTGTTCATACCTACGGTTACTTCGCCTACCACGCCGTGCATGTCGATGAAGGCGAACAGGGCACGATACATCAGAACTCCCGGTACCATTGGGATAACGCTAGGAATGGTGATGCATTGGTGAGGGGTATGGAACCAATGGCGCGCCTTGATCACGATGATGCTGATGAGCGCAGAACCGGCAAGCGAACCGATGCTCAGACCCATGTCGAGACCGATGTTGCCGTTAGATGGACCCAGGTTGACGAAATTGCGGAAGCATACGGCGATGATACCGCCCACAGCTACAGCCGGCAACAGACGGCGAGGTATGCTGAAGATGGTAGAGAAGCCCATGGCCGATACGGCAGCTGCGATGGCAAACTCCCAGTATTCGTGATGAGGAGTCATCGTAAGATCCTTCACGAAGTTGTCGATATGGCAAACCTGGATGGCGAAAGCGATACCGAACGCCATTGCGAAGATCATCAGCAGGGTGTTCAGGGCACGAACCATTCCCAACTCAATATATCCGTCGAGCATATCGCACACAAAGTTGATGAGTGGAACTCCCGGCACGATGAAGAGGGCACACGCCATCAGCGGATGCCAAGGGGTATCTGAATGCATGAAGGCTGGAACCGCTTCGGCAATCGATGGGTTGAGCGAAAGGAATGAGGTCAACCAGGCTATCAGAGTGGCTACGAAAGCCGAAATACCGATGGCTACATAGTTGTTGCAGCCCTTGGTTGGCAAGAACATTCTCAGGCGGAAACCCAGAATGGCTGCAAGCGAACAGAAGAAGAAGGCTGGCCAGTCGCAACCGAACTGGATGCAGAATCCGCCGCAGGCAAAACCGCCGCCGAT